>Ga0206130_10002350_pt1 | contig 26328 bp, 18 predicted proteins | sample Helgoland_Spring_9_FD_148637 | JGI IMG/M metagenome (GOLD analysis project Ga0206130, IMG submission 148637) | Pelagic subsurface seawater microbial communities from Kabeltonne, Helgoland, North Sea - Helgoland_Spring_Bloom_20160512_1 | ecosystem: Environmental > Aquatic > Marine > Epipelagic ...
AAATTCAAAAAGACACGGGAAAAGATGTGTTACAGCATTTTTCTGTCAAGCTCATTATTAATGGGAAAACAATTGCAAAAGCGAGGGCAACCTCTAAAAAGAAAGCAGAAGAAAAAGTTTCCAAGCGCGCTTATTTTGTACTACAAGACAAAATAAATAAACGATCTTAATAAAATAGCACCTTCAAGACTACAACGTTTTCGTAATAATTTAGCTTTAAGAAGCCTTAATACGAAGTCAAATATTGTCTTAATATCTTATATTTACAGAATGAATGTTAAACAATATGGCCGTACATAAACTTCTTGTTGATGATTTTGAAGACGCAAGTTACGCGCTTCTAGCCATCCATTGCGACGTAGAAGATTATCGATTGGCTTATTTTTTAAATCAAACTTTAGCAACTAAACTGGCACGGACTGAAGAAGATTTGGACTTTATAATGTCTAAAGCCTCCTTTTCTGTTTTTGAGTGGAATAATCCTCATTTACAAACCGATTGGCACCTTGTTAAAAATCATTGCCTCGTTGAAGAAAATGAGACAATTTCTCAAGGTTTATTTGCCGGGAGCAACGATAAAACCTGGAGTATTCATTGCTTTTTGCCCGAACATCAATCCGTTGATTATTTTTTAAAAATAAATAATGGCGGTGGAATTATTAATGAAAAAGGAATCCTAAATACGATTCAAAAAATATCAAAAATATCGACAGCTTACAGCTTAGATATTACAAAACTTAAATCAAAAGAACATTTAATATTTAATTAATGTCACACACAAGAAAGAAAACAAAAATTGTCGCTACACTAGGTCCCGCAATAAACTCAAAGGAAATGCTCCTTAAAATGGTTGCAGCCGGTGTCAATGTATTTAGAATTAACTTTTCACATGCAGACTATGAAGATGTAAAATTACGAATCAAACACATTCGAGAAATCAACGAAGAGCATGGTTATAACGCCTCAATTCTAGCTGATTTACAAGGCCCTAAATTACGGGTCGGTGTGATGAAGGATGACGTAGTTGTTAATCCTGGGGACGAAATAATTTTTGCCACTGGCGAACGTTTTGAAGGTACAAAAGAGCGCGTTTACATGACGTACGATCGGTTCCCTTTAGATACAAATCCAGGTGAACGTATTTTATTGGATGATGGAAAGCTTCTTTTTGAAGTAATCTCAAGCAACCAAAAAGACGAAGTGAAAGCCAAAGTGATTCAAGGGGGGCCTCTAAAATCTAAAAAGGGTGTCAACCTTCCAAATACCAATATTTCGCAACCAGCGCTCACTGAAAAGGATAAGGAAGATGCTGTGTTTGCGATCCAACAAGAAGTGGATTGGATGGCCCTTTCATTTGTAAGACATCCAGAAGATTTAATGGAATTACAAAATTTAATATCAGAACATAGTTCTTATAAAATTCCAATTATCGCTAAGATTGAAAAACCAGAAGCGATCGAAAATATTGACAAAATTGTAGCGTATTGCGATGGATTAATGGTTGCCAGAGGCGATTTGGGGGTTGAAATTCCTGCACATCAAGTGCCTTTAATTCAGAAAGAATTAGTCCTTAAGGCAAAGAATGCTCGAATTCCTGTGATTATTGCGACTCAAATGATGGAGTCAATGATTGATAGCCTCACACCATCGCGTGCAGAGGTTAATGACGTTGCTAACTCTGTGATGGACGGTGCCGATGCTGTCATGCTATCTGGTGAAACATCTGTTGGTCAATATCCTGTTCAAGTAATTGAAAAAATGTCGGATATTATTAAAGCAGTCGAAAATTCAGAGTTAATTCATGTTCCACAAAAACCACCACACGTTCGAACAAAGCGTTATATCACAAAATCTATTTGCTATCATGCAGCAAATATGGCAAACGAAATTAATGCTCGTGCAATTTCAACACTCACAAATAGTGGTTACACCGCCTTTCAAATTTCGGCTTGGCGTCCTGATGCTCATATTCTTGTGTTTTCATCTAACAAACGAATTATCTCTCAATTGAATTTACTGTGGGGCGTTCGTGCGTTTCATTATGACAAGTTTGCATCTACCGACGAAACGATTAATGATGTCAATCGGATTGCTTATGATAAAGGCTATGTGGAAGCAGATGACTTGGTTATCAGCTTAGCAGCAATGCCAATGAAAGATAAAGGAATGGTTAATACCTTAAGGGTTAGTGAAGTAAAAGACTACTCCAAGATATAATACGTAATTAATGTGATGATTATCTAAACTAAAAACTGAAACAAATCTGGTTTTTCGTTTAGATAATTTCCATAAAAATTATGGCGTTTCATTCGTGCGATTAAGGGTTCAAAATCACTTGGAGATTTAATCTCAATTCCAACCACTGCTACATCATTTTCTCGGTTTACCTTTTTGGTATATTCAAAGTGTGTGATGTCATCATTCGGGCCTAATATATCGACCACAAACTCACGCAAAGCTCCCGCACGTTGTGGAAAGGTAATAATGAAATAATGTTTTAAGTTCGAATAGAGTAAAGCGCGTTCTTTGATCTCTGCGGTTCTTGTGATATCGTTGTTGCCTCCGCTGATAATACACACGACGTTTTTACCTTTTATCTCTTCCTTATACGTCTCTAAAGCTGCCACACTCAATGCGCCAGCAGGTTCTGCGATAATAGCCTCCTTATTATACAAATCTAAAATGGCTTGACACGCACTCCCTTCATGAATCGTAATCATATCATGTAGGTTTTTCTGGCAAATTGCGAAGTTTAGGTCTCCAACTCGCTTCACCGCTGCACCATCGACAAAATTGTCAATTTTATCCAGTTGAATAACCCCGTCATTTTGGAAAGCGGCCTTCATTGATGGCGCTCCTTCGGGTTCAATACCAATAATTTTGGTCGTTGGGGATAGATGTTTAAAAACGGTAGACATTCCTGAGGCTAACCCACCGCCACCTACCGCCACAAAAATATAATCAATTGGAGCTGGGGTTTGATGGACCAGCTCCAATCCTAATGTTGCCTGCCCTTCAATTACTTTTTTGTCATTAAAGGGGTGTATAAACGTTTTTTGGCGTTCCGTACAATCTTTTACAGCTGCACTGTAGGCATCGTCAAAACTGTCCCCTACAAGGATGATTTTGATGTAATGCTCACCAAACATCTTGGCACGTTCAATTTTTTGTTTAGGAGTGGTCGTTGGCATAAAAATAGTGCCTTGTATTTTTAATAATTTACAAGACAAGGCAACCCCTTGAGAGTGATTTCCTGCACTGGCACAAACCACGCCATTTGCTGCTTCCTCAGACGTTAAAGAGGACATTTTATTATACGCACCACGTATTTTATAGGATCGAACCACCTGTAAATCTTCCCGCTTAAAGCTTATATTACACTCAAAATTTGAGGAATACTGCAAGTTAGGAACCAAAGGCGTAATGTTTGCGACGCCTTCAAGGTTTTTTGCAGCTGCTTCTACAGCTTCAATCGTTGGAAAATAAGTGGTCGTTTCTGACATTCGCTTTAGGCGTCGGTTTTTATAACTTTCATTGCGGTCATAGAAGCTCTTAATTTTGCTCCTACTATTTCTACTGGGTGATTTCTTATAATCGCATTAATTCTAATTAATTCTAGATTATCAACGCCGTTCTCTGAGCTATACGCTTTACCAATAATATCAGTTTTTACAGTCTTCATAAAGTCTGTTAACAACGGTTTACAAGCATGGTCAAATAAATAACAACCATATTCTGCCGTATCAGAAATTACACGATTCATTTCAGCTAATTTCATTCTTGCAATTGTATTTGCAATTAATGGTGTTTCGTGTAAAGATTCGTAGTATGCAGAAGCGTCAATAATACCAGAATCTGTCATTGCTTCAAAAGCTAATTCAACACCAGATCTAACAAACGCAACTAATAACGTTCCGTGGTCAAAGTATTCTTGTTCTGGAATTTCTTGATCTGTAATTGTTTGCTTTTCAAAAGCAGTTTCTCCTGTAGCCGCTCTCCAAGTTAACAAGTTTTTATCATCATTTGCCCAGTCTTCCATCATTGTTTTAGAAAAATGACCAGTCATAATATCATCCATATGTTTTTGGAACAATGGACGCATAATATCTTTTAATTCTTCAGAAAGTCTAAACGCTTCTACTTTAGCAGGGTTCGACAATCTGTCCATCATATTCGTGATGCCACCATGCTTTAACGCTTCGGTTACAGTTTCCCAACCATACTGAATTAATTTAGCGGCATAACCCGCGTCAATTCCTTCTGCTACCATTTTATCAAAAGATAAAATTGCTCCTGTTTGTAACAAACCACATAAAATAGTTTGCTCTCCCATTAAATCACTTTTAACTTCGGCAACAAATGACGATTCTAATACGCCAGCTCTATGACCACCTGTGGCAACTGCATAGGCTTTGGCTTGCGCCCATCCTTTGCCTTCTGGATCATTTTCTGGATGTACAGCAGTTAATGTTGGTACTCCAAACCCTCTTTTATATTCTTCTCTAACTTCAGAACCAGGACATTTTGGCGCTACCATGATTACCGTTAAATCTTCACGAATTTGCATCCCTTCTTCAACAATATTAAAACCATGAGAATACGATAATGTGGCTCCTTTTTTTAATAAAGGCATAATTGTTTTTACCACGTGTGTATGTTGCTTATCTGGTGTTAAGTTAATAACGACATCTGCAGTTGGCAATAAGTCTTCATAGGTTCCAACTTTAAAATTGTTTGACGTTGCATTTACATACGAGTCTCTTTTTTGATCTATAGCAGCTTGTCTTAGTGTATAAGAAATGTCTAAACCAGAATCTCTCATGTTTAAACCTTGGTTTAAACCTTGGGCTCCACAGCCTACAATAACAATTTTCTTGCCTTTTAATGCTGTGACTCCGTCTTCAAATTCTGAAGCGTCCATAAAACGACATTTCCCTAATTGTTCTAATTTTTCTCTTAATGTTAATGTGTTAAAATAATTTGCCATTTTAGTTATTTGTTAGTTTTTGAATGCGTTTAGCATTTCTGTTATTTTTAATTCGTCTTTGGTGACTGCGATCCGTGCGGAACGTACAAATTGCATGATCCCAAAAACACTTAATTCTCTGTGAAGAAGGTCTATTTCGCTTCGACGCCCTGATTTTTCGAGTACAAAAAATACTTTATTTACAGTGACAATTCGCGCATTACTTTCTTTAATGATGTTTTGAATTTGACGTTCTTCGAACAATAAATCTGATTTGATTTTAAACAAACAAGACTCTTGACAGATGGTGTCTTCATCCATGTGATAATAGGCTTTTATAACCTCAACTTGCTTTTCGATTTGACCGATAATTTTTTTAACACGTTCTTCCGTCATGTTGATCAATATCGTGAAACGCGACACGCCTTCAATTTCAGAAACAGAGATGTTAAGACTTTCAATGTTGATTTGTCGTCTTTGAAAAATTGCTGAAATTCTATTGAGCAATCCGATATTGTTTTCGGTATATATCGATATTGTATATAGTTGTTTTTCTGTTTCCATTCTTATTCTAATCTTATGTCTGACACCGATGCTCCCGAAGGAACCATTGGAAATACATTGTTTTCTTTTTCTACGCAAACTTCTAAGAAATAGGGTTCATCGCTATCAATCATTTCCTTAACGGCAGATGCTAAATCTTCGCGTTTCGTGACTTTTTGAGCTTCTATATAATAGCCTTTTGCAATGGCTACAAAATTAGGGTTTACCATTTCTGTAGAGGCGTAACGTTTGTCAAAAAATAATTGTTGCCACTGTCGAACCATTCCTAAAAATTCATTGTTCAAAACGACTATTTTTACCGGAACTTTGTTCTGAAAAATGGTACCAAGCTCTTGAATGGTCATTTGATATCCTCCATCGCCAATAATAGCAACCACTTCGCGGTCTGGAGCCGCCATTTTAGCGCCGATAGCAGCGGGTAACGCAAAGCCCATAGTGCCTAATCCCCCAGAAGTAATATTACTCTTACTAACATTAAAATCTGCATATCGACACGCGATCATTTGATGTTGACCAACATCTGAAACAATGGCTGCTTCGCCTTTCGTTTGAATGTTTATTTCTTTAAGCACTTCGCCCATTGTAAGGCCTTCTGTGGTTGGGTGAAGGTCGTTTTTTATGACTTTTTCATATTCGATGTCGTATAAGTCTTTAAACTTTTGCAACCATTCTGGATGTGAATTCGAGTTAAGAAGTGGTAATAATTTAGATAAACTATCCCTCGCGTCTCCTAAAACAGCGACGTCTGTTTTAATGTTTTTATCAATTTCAGAGGGATCGATTTCAAAATGAACAATTTTGGCTTGTGTGGCATATTCGTCTAATTTGCCAGTAACTCTATCGTCAAATCGCATGCCAATAGCAATCAACACATCGCATTCATTGGTAAGTACATTGGGTGCATAGTTTCCATGCATTCCAACCATTCCTATATTTAAAGGATGAGATGTCGGAATTGCCGAAGCCCCTAAAATGGTCCATGCTGCGGGAATTCCTGTCTTTTCAATCACTGCTTTAAGCTCCTCTTCTGCTTTTCCAAGAATTACGCCTTGTCCCCAAACAATCATTGGTTTTTTGGCATTGTTTATGATTTCAGCTGCAGCAGAAATCGCAGCCTCATCTGTTTTTGGAACCGGTACATAACTACGAACCCCGGTACATTTTTTATATTCAAAATCAAATTCTTCAAACTGGGCATCCTTGGTAATGTCAATTAAAACAGGTCCCGGACGTCCACTTTTGGCAATATAAAATGCGCGAGCGATTATTTCTGGAATTTGGGATGCCTTAGTAACTTGGTGATTCCACTTTGTCACTGGGGTTGAAATTCCAACAATATCGGTTTCTTGAAATGCATCACTCCCTAACAAATGAGACGGAACTTGACCCGTTATACAAACCATTGGGGTTGAATCTATTTGTGCATCGGCAATTCCAGTAATTAGGTTCGTTGCACCTGGTCCAGAAGTGGCCATCGCAACTCCTACTTTTCCTGAGATTCGCGCATACCCTTGGGCGGCATGTGCAGCACATTGTTCGTGTCTTGTAAGCACATGGTTAATTTCCCCTTCATATTTATAGAGCTCGTCATAAACGGGCATAATTGCACCTCCAGGGTAGCCGTATAAAACTTCTACACCTTCGGCTAATAAACATCTTACAATGGCTTCGCTCCCTGAAATACGTTCTTTGGGCTGCTCTAAGTATTGCTTTTGTTTGGCGGTTAATGTTTCCATAATAATAAATTAAAATTCATCAGTAACACATCCTTCAGATGCTGATGAAACGGTTCTTGCATATTTATAAAGCACACCTCTTGTTACTTTCAAGGCTGGTGCTACCCATTTCGATTTTCGAGCTTGAAGTTCTTCGTCAGACACTTCGAGTATAATGGAGTTGGTTTCGGCGTCAATCGTAATGATATCGCCATCTTTTACCAGGGCAATCGCCCCCCCTTCTTGTGCTTCTGGAGTAATATGACCAACCACAAATCCGTGTGTCCCTCCTGAAAAACGTCCGTCGGTAATTAACGCCACATCTTTCCCTAATCCTGCGCCCATAATAGCTGCGGTAGGTTTTAACATTTCTGGCATTCCTGGACCTCCTTTTGGGCCTTCGTAACGAATCACCACAACATCGCCTTTACTGACTTTACCGTCGCGAATCCCATCATTAGCATCGTATTCACCTTCAAAAACTTTAGCGGTTCCTCTGTACTTTAAACCTTCTTTTCCTGTGATTTTAGCAACACTTCCCTCCGTCGCTAAATTACCATAGAGCATTCTTAAATGCCCAGAAGATTTTATGGGTGCTTCAAGAGGTCTGATAACGTCTTGACCTTCTTTAAGGTCTGCAACCTCCGCCAGGTTTTCTGCAATTGTTTTCCCTGTGACGGTTAAACAATCTCCATGAAGTAACCCTTTGTTTAATAAGTATTTCATAACCGCAGGAATTCCACCAACATGGTGCAAATCTTCCATTAAGTATTTTCCGCTTGGTTTTAAGTCGGCTAAAAACGGTGTATTGTCGCTTATTCTTTGAAAATCTTCAAGAGTGAATTTTATTTGAGCTGCTCTAGCAATCGCTAAAAAGTGTAGAACTGCGTTGGTTGAACCCCCAAGAATTGTCACAAGTCGAATTGCGTTTTCAAGTGATTTCTTGGTGATAACATCTGATGGTTTTATATCTTTTTCTAACAATATGCGCATGGCTTCCCCTGCGTTAATTGCGTCTGATTGTTTTTCTTTGCCTGTTGCTGGGTTTGAGGAATTAAAAGGAAGTGTCATACCAAGTGCTTCAATGGCTGATGCCATGGTATTGGCTGTATACATTCCGCCACAAGCACCGGCCCCAGGGCATGCTTTTTCTACAATTTGTTCAAACTCAGACTCAGACATCGTGCCTGCAACCTTACTTCCCCACGCTTCAAACGCAGAAACAATATCTAATTTTTGTCCATTATGACATCCGGAATCAATTGTACCTCCATACACCAAAATTGCTGGCTTGTCGACACGAATCATGGCCATTAAGGCTCCGGGCATGTTTTTGTCACAGCCAACAACGGTAATCAAACCATCATAACTCATTGCTTGAACAACCGTTTCCATGGAATCGGCAATGACATCTCGAGACGGTAATGAAAATCGCATCCCTGGAGTTCCCATAGAAATTCCATCACTAACCCCTATTGTGTTAAAAATCAATCCAATAACATCTTTGTTTAGCGTACCTTTTTTGACCAGTTTTGCTAAATCATTAAGGTGCATATTACAAGGGTTACCCTCGTATCCTGTACTTGCAATTCCTACCAACGGTTTTTTAAAATCCTCTTTGGTCAGTCCAATAGCATGGAGCATGGCTTGAGCAGCGGGTTGTGTTGGGTCTTGAGTAACTGCTTTGCTGTATTTATTTAGTTCTTTCATTATCAATTTTATGCCTTAGAAGTATCGAAATTATATTTTTACACATTTAGTGGGATGAACATCTATTTAAATGGTCTAAATTCAATTGTTTAAAGTTTAATGTAAACTTATAAAAATCAACCACTTAACACTTATATAGTATGACGTTCAGTGCACAAAAATAATATTAAATTCTCGGTAAATCATTATCATCTTTTAATGGTAATGCAGAAGTGCCCATTAAATAGGTGTCTACATGATGTGCCGCCTGTCTTCCTTCAGAAATAGCCCACACAATTAATGATTGTCCTCGACGCATGTCACCTGCTGCAAATATGCCTGGAACGTTTGTCACGTAATCTTTGGTCGTTGCTTTGATGTTGGTTCTAAAATCCATTTCTAAACCAAACTGATCTGCCAATGTTTTTTCTGCACCGGTAAATCCGAGTGCCAACAAAACTAAATCACAGTCCCATAATTTTTCTGAGTTTGGAACTTCGTTTAATTGTGGGCGTTCGCCTTTTTTAAAGACCCATTCAACCTCCACTGTTTTTAATGCTTTTAACTTACCCTTCCCATCGCCAATAAATTCTTTTGTAGAAACACTAAAAAATCGTTCGACACCTTCTTGGTGAGATGAGGTCGTTTTGAGCTTCATCGGCCAATATGGCCACGGTTGATTTGCAGGTCTTCCTTCAGATGGTTTCGAAAGAATTTCAAAATTTGTGACGGAGGTTGCTCCATGACGATTTGAAGTTCCAATACAATCTGATCCTGTGTCACCACCACCAATTACAATCACATTTTTACCTTTGGCTGATAAGATCTCTTTAAAGTCTACAAGCCCATCTACATACTGATTGTTTCCTTTTAAAAAATCCATTGCTTGATGCACACCTACTAGATCAGCACCAGGAATTGGGATGTTTCGTTTAACGGTTGCACCTCCACAAAGCACTACCGCATCAAAATCGGCCTTTAACTGATTGGCGTCTAAATTTTTACCAACGTGCGCATTTGTTTTAAACACAATGCCTTCTTCTACTAATACGTTTACACGACGGTCAATAACGTTTTTTTCCATTTTAAAATCTGGAATTCCATAACGTAACAACCCTCCTACCTTAGAGTCTCGTTCAAAAACGGTTACGGTATGTCCGGCTCTATTTAATTGTTGGGCGGCCGCTAGTCCCGCAGGGCCAGAGCCTATAACTGCAACTGTTTTATCGGTTCTTACTTTGGGAGGCTTTGCAGTGATCCAACCTTCTGTAAAGGCCGTTTCTACAATGTTTTTTTCAATGTTTTCAATGCTTACAGGATCTTCATTAATTCCTAAAACACAGGCTTCTTCACAGGGCGCAGGACACAATCTCCCTGTAAATTCTGGAAAATTATTCGTCGAATGTAAAATCTCAGCTGCTTCTTTCCATTTACCTTTGTAAACTTTATCGTTAAAGTCTGGAATTAAATTCCCGAGTGGGCAACCGCTATGGCAAAACGGTATTCCGCAATCCATACAACGCGCACCTTGGTCTTTCAACTTCGATTCTTCAAGTGGAATTGTAAATTCCTTGTAGTTTTTTATTCTCTTTTTTGGTGTCTGATATGTTTCATCCTGACGCTCAAATTCTAAAAATCCTGTTATCTTTCCCATCCTTAAACTGTTTCTAGTTGTTCTTTTTCTAATCTTAATAAAGCCTGTCTGTACTCTTCTGGCAGTACTTTTTTGAATTTAGGAAGCATCGCCTCCCAGTTTTCTAAAATTCGTTTTGCTAAAGGACTTGACGTCGCTACAAAATGATTTTCGATTAATGTTCTTAATTGATTCACATCTTCTTGAAGTTCGATAGGATCGATATTTAAATCTTCCCCGTTACAGTTTTTAGTAAATGTATTGTCCGCATCTAAGACATAGGCAACTCCGCCACTCATTCCAGCTCCAAAGTTTCTTCCTACACTTCCAAGAATCACAGCAACACCGCCGGTCATGTATTCACAACCGTGGTCGCCAATCCCTTCTACAACTGCATGTGCTCCCGAATTACGAACACAAAAACGTTCGCCGGCTTTTCCATTAATATAGACCTCACCGGCAGTAGCACCATATAAAGTAACATTCCCTGTAATGATATTATCTTCTGGAATAATTGTACTTGTTTCAGGGACTTTGATAATTAGTTTCGCCCCAGACAATCCTTTTCCTAAATAATCATTCGTATTTCCATGAACGGTCATGGTCACCCCTTTCGTAGTGAACGCGCCAAAACTTTGTCCAGCAGATCCGTTAAAGTCAATGTTTATAGTGTCTTGTGGCAAACCATCTGCACCGTAAATTTTAGAAATTTCATTACTTAAAATCGCTCCAACCGCTCTATCAATATTGGTGATTGGCATTTTCAAGTCTGTTCGTTGTCTTCTAAAAATACCTTGATGTGCTTGTTTGATTATTTTAAAATCTAAATGGACATCGAGGTTGTGATCTTGTTGTTCTGTGTTGAATAACTTAACATCTTCTGCAACTTCTACTTTGTGTAGAATTGGCGTTAAATCTATTCCAGAAGCTTTGTAATGTTCAATCGCTTTATTACGGTTTAATTTTTGAACCTGACCCACCATTTCATTAACGGTTTTAAAGCCAAGTTGCGCCATGATTTCACGCAATTCTTGTGCGACGAAATACATATAATTCACTACATGTTCTGGTTTCCCTTTGAATTTTTTACGCAATTCTGGGTTTTGAGTTGCAATACCAACAGGGCATGTATTCAAATGGCATACACGCATCATAATACATCCTGAAGCGACTAAAGGTGCGGTTGCAAAACCAAATTCTTCAGCGCCTAATAGACATGCTATCGCAACGTCACGTCCTGTTTTTAACTGACCATCACATTCCAAAACAATTCGATTTCTCAAATTATTCATCACTAGTGTTTGTTGTGCTTCGGCAATTCCTAATTCCCAAGGAAGTCCAGCATGTTTTAGAGAGGTGAGTGGGGAGGCTCCTGTTCCACCATCAAAACCAGAAACTAATATTACATCTGCTTTTGCTTTGGCTACACCTGCAGCGACGGTTCCTACTCCAATTTCTGAAACCAACTTCACATTAACTCGTGCGGCTCTATTGGCTGATTTTACATCGTATATGAGTTGCGATAAATCTTCAATTGAATAAATATCGTGGTGTGGAGGGGGGGATATCAATCCAACATAAGGTGTTGAATTTCTTGTTTTCGCAATTTCGGGGTTCACTTTTGGCCCTGGTAATTGCCCTCCTTCTCCTGGTTTTGCTCCTTGTGCTATTTTAATTTGAATTTCACTAGCGCTTGTAAGGTAGTTTGAGGTGACTCCAAAACGCCCTGAAGCGACTTGTTTGATAGACGAATTTTTCCAATCGCCTTGTGCGCTTTTGTAAAATCGTTCTTCGTCTTCTCCACCTTCTCCAGAATTACTTTTTCCACCAATTCTGTTCATGGCAACCGCTAAGTTTTCATGGGCTTCTTTACTAATAGAGCCATAGGACATAGCGCCTGTTTTGAAACGTTTTACAATTTCGGTCCAAGGTTCTACCTCATCAATTGAAATAGGATCAAATTGATCAAATTCAAAAAGACCTCTAATGGTCATTAAACGACTCGATTGATCATTTACAAGCTCCGAGTATTCTTTAAAGGTAGAGGCTTTGTTGGTGCGAACCGATTCTTGAAGTTTTGCAACAGTCAATGGATTAAACATGTGTTTTTCTTGCCCACGACGCCATCTATATTCCCCACCAACTTCAATGTCGGATTCGATATTGGGGTTGAATGCTTTTTTGTGACGTTTGACAATTTCTTTTTCAATTTCCATTAGCCCAATGCCCTGGATTCGGGTTGGGGTGTTTGGAAAGTATTTTTCAACGGTATTTGTATTGATCCCTACACACTCAAATAATTGAGAACCACGGTAGGAGTTGAGGGTCGAAATTCCAATCTTATTCATCACTTTCAAGATGCCTTTTCCAATGGCTTTGTTGTAATTCTTGATGGCGGTGAGGTATTCTAAATCTGTAATATCAGAGTCTTTGATTTGTTTTTCAACAATCTCATTAACGATGTATGGGTTTACTGCACTGGCTCCAAATCCAAATAAAAGGGCAAAATGATGCACTTCTCTTGGTTCTGCCGATTCAATGATTAAACTAATTCGTGACCGTTTGTTGAGTTTATGCAGTGCATGGTTTACATACGAACAGGCTAAAAGTGCTGGAATTGGTGCATGATCTTCATCGACAAATCGATCGGATAAAATGATAATGTTTGCACCGTCGTCTATGGCTTTAGAGGCTTTGGTTACTAAAGCTTCAAGCGCAATTTCTAACTCGTTTAAGCCCCGATTGACTTCATACAGCATCGAAATAGATTCTACTTTGAAATTAGGATTTGTGTCGTAATTTCTAATTTTATCTAAATCATGTTTTGAAATAACGGGGTTTTGAATTTTTAGTTTTTTACAAGCTTCTGAATTACAATCAAAAATATTGGTGTCACTACCAAGCGTTAAACTGATGTCTGTAATTAATTCTTCACGTATCCCGTCTAAAGGTGGGTTGGTTACTTGTGCAAATATTTGCTTGAAATAATTATAAATAAGTTGAGGTCTTTCAGACAAAACAGCGATTGGTGTATCGCTTCCCATAGAGCCAATCGGTTCTTTTCCTAATTGAGCCATTGGGCGGATAATGGTGTTTAAATCCTCTTTTGTATAGCCAAAAGCAACTTCTCTTTTCTTTAGGTCAACCTCCTTATATTCAATAGGCCCTTTTTTGGCGGATATATCTTTCAGGTGTACTAGGTTTTCGTTCAACCATTTTCTGTAGGGTTGTTTGGCGGCAATTTTTTCTTTGATCTCTTCATCATTGACGATGCGTCCTTCATTCATATCAACCAAAAACATTTTTCCTGGCTCTAATCGTCCGTGGAATTCTACGTCTTCTGGTTCAATATCGACCACGCCGGTCTCAGAGGACATGATCACATTTCCATCTTTAGTGACCGTATATCGAGAAGGTCTTAATCCATTACGGTCTAAAACGGCTCCAATAAAATTTCCATCGGTAAACGGAATAGACGCAGGGCCATCCCATGGTTCCATTTGGCAAGAATTGTATTCGTAGAATGCTTTTTTAGAATCGGACATGTCCGGGTTTTTTTCCCATGCTTCAGGAACCAGCATCATCATTACTTCTGGAAGCGAACGACCAGTCATTAATAATAATTCGACCACCATATCTAAGGTCGCTGAATCGGATTTCCCTTTAAGAATTGTAGGGATTATTTTTTTAATATCATCTCCAAAAGCATCACTTTTAATGATTTCTTCTCTAGAGAACATGCGAGATACATTTCCTCTTAAGGTGTTAATTTCTCCGTTATGACAGATGTATCTAAATGGCTGTGCCAAATCCCATGTTGGAAACGTATTCGTTGAAAAACGTTGATGTACCAGGGCCAATCGTGTATCTAAGGCAGAATTAAATAGATCCAGATAATATTCATTGATGTGTTCTGGTTTTAACAGACCTTTAAAAATAATTATTTTAGTAGAAAGGCTTGGAAGGTAAAAGAATTTCGACTCTGACAATTTAGAGTCATATATTGTATGTTCTGCAATTTTTCGAGCAGCGAATAATTTAAGATTAAAATCAAAATCCGTTTGTTTCTTGTCTGATTTACTAATAAAGACTTGCTTCACAAAGGGCTCTGTTGTTTTGGCGATTTCTCCTAAAACATCACTGTTAACAGGTACATCTCTCCAGCCAAGAATTTCTAATCCTTGGTTTTTTAGTTCGGTTTCAAAAACCTCAACACAATATGCTCTTTGGTTGTCTTTTCTTGGTAAAAACACATTACTAACGGCATATTCTCCTGCTTCTGGCAATTCGAATTCACAGAAAATTTTGAAGAATTTATGAGGAATATCGATAAGAATCCCAGCGCCATCCCCCGTCACACCATCTGAGCTTACCGCACCCCTGTGTTCTAGTTTGACTAAAATTTCTAATGCTTTATGAATGATATCGTTGGATCGTTTTCCTGTCAAACTACATATAAACCCTGCACCACAGTTGTCGTGTTCAAATTCTGGTAAATAAAGACCTTGTTTTTTTAACATACTTAAAATTATTTCTGGTTGAATCTTAATAAGGATGTAATATAATTGGTAAAAGTCGATTTTAAAAAAAGCCAAGTCACTTTTTCGAAATTCCAATTTAGAATACCTATTTCTGCATTTTGAGCAATTAAATACGCAATAGACTATCGAATAATCAATGAGAAATTGACCGCCTATTTAATAACGTATATATAAGGACAGGCCTCACAAAAAACAATTCTAAAAAAACAACAGACTATTGAAATATTAAAAATATTATAAATAAAATTGCAATACCCTAAAAATTTAGGGGGTTAAATTAAATATTACACAAAAGTTATCAATATACCCTTCTTTTTTAAAGGGTATATGTTAATTATACTTAGTTTTGAGCCGTTAACTAAAAATATTAACTACTAAAATTAACTATTATGAAAAAAATTATTTTAAGTGCAATTGTTTTTGTTGGAGCCATGACTCTAAACGCACAAGATGAAGCTCCTAAATTATCAGTTTCTGGAACAGTAGATGTTTATTACAGAGCAAATTTATCTGCTCCAAATGATGAAGATGCTATTGCGCCAGGATCTTCTTTTGCACAATTGCCTGGGTTTTCTCTCGGAATGGCAAACGTAATCGCAAGCTATGAAGGCGAAAAAGCTGGGTTTGTTGCGGATTTAGTTTTTGGTCCAAGAGGAACAGACGCTATTTTTGCATCTCCAATGTATTCAGGTACAGGAAACATTGTTAACCAATTATATGCTTACTGGAATGTAAGTGAATCGGTAACATTAACAATGGGTAACTTTAATACCTTTTTAGGATATGAAGTGATTTCTCCTGCTGCCAACTTTAACTACAGTACATCTTACTTGTTTTCTTACGGCCCATTTAGCCACACAGGAATAAAAGCTGATTTTGACTTAGGAAGCGATTGGTCTTTAATGACAGCCGTTATGAATCCTACTGACTTAACAGAATTCAACCCAACAGGAGATTATGCTTTTGGTCTTCAACTAGGTTACGCAGGTCAATACCTAAACTACTTAAGCTCTCAAGGCGCATACGAAGTGGATTTTACAGGTGGGTTTGACTTGTCTGATTCCTTTTTCTTAGGTGTTAACGCTGCTTATTTTGACGCAAGTGATGATAATGACTCTAGTTTTGCTGGAGCTGCTTTATATCCACAGATTGCTGCTTCTGAAAGCTTCTCTTTAGGATTAAGAGCTGAATATTTTGTTGAAACTGAAGGGGGCGCGGGTGCTATTGGTGCTTACGATGCTGATGGCGATGCAGACATTTTTGCTGTAACATTAACAGGAAGTTATACTGTAGGAAGCTTAATGATTAAACCAGAATTAAGATTAGATTCAGCAAGCGAAGAAGCTACTTTTATAGATAATGACTTAAAGTCTTCTAAGAGCTTATCATCATTTGTAGTAGCTGCTGTTTATTCTTTCTAGTACGCGTACCAATATTAACCAATCAAATATATAATTTATGTCACATTTAATTAACAACTTACCTCTAGTAATACAGGATGCCGCTGCGGTTGAGAGTCTTGCTGGAGCGATCAAGGACGACATGGGAATGTTATGGATGCTGTTATCTGGTATCTTAGTATTCTTTATGCAGGCTGGTTTTACTTTAGTAGAATCTGGAATGACACGTTCAAAAAATGCAGTGAACATCGCAATGAAAAACTTGCTTGATATCGCTGTAGGTTCTCTTACCTACTGGTTTGTAGGATACTCTCTCATGTATGGAGACACAACCAATGGTTGGTTCTTCTGGAGTGGAATTATGCAAGGTGAAGGCGCTGATTTATTCTTCCAAACAATGTTTGCTGCGACTGCTGCAACAATTGTTTCTGGCGCAATTGCTGGAAGAACAAAGTACTCAACGTACATTATCTTTTCAATCGTAATGACGGCTATTATCTACCCAATTGCAGGGGGATGGCAATGGCAAGGATCGGGTTGGTTAACAGAGCTCGGTTTTATTGACTTTGCTGGTTCTTCAATCGTTCATGCTGTCGGTGGTTTTGCTGCTTTAGTTGCTGCTTATATGGTAGGTCCTAGAATTGGAAAATACATTGACGGAAAAGTAATGCCTATTCCAGGTCACAACCAAATATTAGCAACCTTAGGGGTGTTTATCCTTTGGTTAGGATGGTTTGGTTTTAACGGTGGATCTCAACTTGCTTGGGGTGGAGACGATTCAGTTGCTGCTTCTACAGTGGTTTTAATCACGAATCTTTCTGCTGCTGCGGGTGCCTTAGGGGCGCTTATTACAACATGGATCTGGTACGGTAAGCCAAACTTAGCGCAATCATTAAATGGTGCTTTAGCTGGTTTAGTAAGTATTACTGCAGGGTGTGGAAACATGACGGCTGGTGGTGCTGTATTAGCGGGTTTAATTGGTGGTATCATCGTTGTATTCTCTATTGAAATTATCGAAAAGAAACTTAAAATTGACGATGCTATTGGTGCGGCATCTGTTCACGGTGTTGTTGGATTCTGGGGAACGATTGTTATCGGACTTTGGGGTGTAGACGGCGATGCTGGACTTGGGATCTTTAACGGAGGTGGTTCTGCTCAACTTGTAGCACAATTGACTGGAGGGTTGGCATATGCTGTATGGGCTGTCGTTCTTTCCTTTGTAGTCTTTGGAGTCCTTAAGTACACTGTTGGATTGCGAGTTACTGAAGAAGAAGAAGTTGCTGGATTAGACATCTCAGAACACGGATCTATTGCATATCCTGGTAAAAGAGAAAGAGGTCAAGACTAACTTCAAAAAAATATGGAGTATTCATTTACTCTAAAAAAATTAAAAATTAGTTTGTGATTTTTAGTTTGTGTTAAAAACCTTAGGGGCTCGCGCTTCTAGGGTTTTTATGTTTAATGCTATTTAGCAACAAGCCCTTCAAAATAAACAGGGTATTATTGTCATATTCATAAAAATATATACTATACCCCTAAATTTTTAGGGGTATTTATATTTTTAATTATTTTTGAATTCAAACTAAACTTAAAACCAATGAAAAAAGTAGAAGCAATCATTAGAAAATCTAAATTTTCTAGTGTCAAAAAAGCCCTGCACGAAGTCGGTGTAAATTTCTTCTCGTACTGGGACGTTACAGGTCTTGGGAACGAAAAAGAAGGCCATGTATACAGAGGTGTTTCTTACAGCACGAGTGACATCCAAAGGCGCTATTTATCTATTGTTGTAAATGATGATTTTGAAGAAGTAACCATCAAGGCGATCCTCTCAGCAGGCTCTACAGGCGATGTTGGTGATGGAAAAATCTTTGTATCACAGGTCGATGAAGTATATAGAATTAGAACCGGCGAAAAAGGCGGAAATACATTAAAATAACAACCATGGAATTACTAACTATCAATAACGTATGGATGATGATCTGTACGGCACTCGTTTTCTTTATGCATACTGGATTTGCATTTCTAGAAATTGGGCTCACACGTCAAAAAAACACAATTAATATTTTATTTAAAAACATCTTTATTATAACCGTTGGGCTTCTCCTTTACTATATGGTAGGCTTTAACTTAATGTACCCTGGAGATTTTAATGGGTTTATAGGATCTATTGTTCCTGGGATAAGCCCACCAGAAAACGGCATGACTGCCGAGTATGCCGATGGTGGCTATACGTGGTGGACCGACTTTTTATTCCAAGGCATGTTTGCCGCAACCGCAGCAACAATTGTTTCTGGAGCCGTTGCGGAACGTATGAAAATCGGAGCCTTTATGATTTTTACGGTTGTATATGTCGGGTTTATCTATCCAATTGCTGGATCTTGGCAATGGGGTGGCGGATTTTTATCGTCGCTAACCATAGGAGATGCGGAAGGTTTTTATGATTTTGCTGGATCTACCCTCGTCCACTCTGTAGGGGGATGGGCTGCTTTAGTCGCTGTTTACCTTTTAGGAGCTCGGATTGGGAAGTTTAATAATGGAACGTCTCAGGCCATTCCAGGACACAACATCCCATTAGCAACGGCTGGAGTTCTTATTCTTTGGTTGGGCTGGTTTGGATTTAACGGCGGTTCTGTATTATCAGCAAACCCCGAAGCAACGTCCTTAACTTTGGTAACCACCTGTTTGGCCGCTGCCGCTGGTGGTGTCGTCGCAATGATTACCTCAACGATCTTATATAAAAATTTAGATTTAACAATGTTCCTAAATGGTATTTTAGGTGGACTTGTAGGGATTACTGCCGGTGCAGACCAGATGAGCCCAGAAGATGCCATTTTAATTGGAGCGATTGCTGGCGCACTCATAGTATTTGCAGTGAGCTTAGTTGATAAAATTAAATTAGATGACCCCGTAGGGGCCATTGCTGTACACCTTATTTGTGGTGTATGGGGAACCTTAGCTGTTGGACTTTTTGGCGCCAAAGCAGGGGTTGATCAGTTTCTCGTTCAACTCATTGGAGTTTTGTGTTATGCTGTGTTTTGTATCGCGACTTCTTTCCTTATCATCTTCGCATTAAAGAAGACCATGGGTATTAGAGTCTCGGAACGAGAAGAACTAGAAGGTCTTGATGCCCACGAACACCAAATGGATGCTTACCCCGATTTTAGGTTAAATGAACATTAACCACCTTGTTTAATTAGTCAACAAAAAACCTCAAAAGATATCTTTTGAGGTTTTTTAATTTAAAGTGTTTTGATTTATGCTGAGTTTCGACTCGCATTAATATTTCCAAATAGAGAGCGCATTACAATCTTTTCATAAGTTTTAATTTGATCCTCGTCTCTTGGAGTTTCTTTTTCTAGCTCCTGAATTTTTTTCAACGCATATTGCTGTATTGTTAACAGAGGCAATACGATAGACTCTCGCACCGAGATAGAAGCCTTTCCAGCAAGCTCTTCTTGCATCAACTCGTCATAACCTGTTAGTTTTAATAACAATCGCTTAGTGGTTACATACTCGCTATAAATCACGTTCCAAAATTCGCCATACTCTGGATCTTCAGACATATATTTTGTCAAATCAAAGAACGATTTAGATAAGGACATCATACTGTTTTCAATCAACGTTTTGAAAAAATCAGAGGTTTTAAATAAATGTTGTGCTTTTTCAAACTCTCCAATATCCTCATAATGCTTTAATGCGGTTCCTACTCCAAAAAATCCAGGCACATTTTGTTTCAATTGACTCCATGAGCCTACAAAAGGAATGGCACGCAAATCTTCGAACACGAGTCCTTCTGCTTTGCCTCGCTTAGATGGGCGGCTACCAATATTGGTTTTCGCATAATACTTAAGCGTGCTCATGTTTTCTAGGTAAGGAATGAACTTTGGATGCGCTTTAAAGTTCACATATGCTTCATAACTTAGTTTAGACAACTGCGCCATCACCACTCTGTTTTGAGGGGTCATTCTTAGGTCTTTATCACTCAAGCTATTATGAATCCCCGAGCTAATCAATTGTTCAAGGTTATATTGTGAGGACTCTAACGTTCCAAAATTAGAACTTATGGTCTGCCCTTGAATCGTAAGCTGAACTTCCTTGTCTTCAATTGTTGGCCCTAGTGACGCATAGAAATTATGTGTTTTTCCACCACCTCTTGCAGGTGGTCCACCACGACCATCAAAGAAAATAACCGTAACATCATACTTTCTAGACATCGCCGTTAACAACTCTTTTGCTTGATAAATCGCCCAATTGGCCATTAAATAACCGCCGTCTTTGGTGCCGTCACTAAACCCGAGCATGATGGTTTGTCTGTTTCCTCGCGCTTTTAAGTGCGCAGCATATTCGGGATTAGAATAAAGGTCTTCCATGACGGAAGGTGCATTTTGTAAATCTGTAATGGTTTCAAAAAGCGGTGCTAAATCCACTGTTAGTTCCTCTTCAAATGCAACGAGCTTAAGCATTGCATACAGCTGCATGACATGGAGCGTGCTTTGATTATTACTAATGATGTAACGATTGGCTGCCTTTTCGCCATTGGTCTGCTGAATGGTTTTAATCGCCTCCATCGTTTTTAAGGCTTTTAATGTGTCTTTATCCGTAATTAAATCAAAATCAACACGTCCTTTAATTTTGGACAACACCTCAATTTGATCTGTTTCTGGCAAATCATGGTAATTTCCAGGGAAACTAGAGCTTCCGCTTTCAATCATCACGTTGACCATATCGTTAAATACCGCAGCATGCGCACGACTGTCTTGACGGATATCTAAAGTAGAAAAGTGGAATCCAAATAAATGAATTTTATTTAAAAGGCTGTTCAATTCAGAAGCATAAAGCGATTGGTGCTCCTGAACAACTACGGCTTTAATTTCTTTTAACTCTGACGTTAAATACTCTAATGTTAAGGTAGATTTTTTGTTGGTTATAATCTTATAAAGCTCCACTTCTAAGGCCACAACTCGATCTTCAACCCCCGCAAAAGATAGTTTTCTTTTAAGACCTCTTAAGTCCCGGTAATAGTTTTTTATAATCGTTTCACGCAGCCTTGCCGCAACTTTCAAAGTGATTTCTGGGGTTACAAATGGGTTCCCATCTCTGTCGCCTCCTGGCCAAAAACCAATATTAATAATGTCGTTATCAATGTGTTTGCCGTCAAAAATATTTTGCTGAATATAGTCATAAACACTCCCAAACGATTTATAAAACACATGTTCTAAATACCAAATAAGACTCACTGCTTCATCGTAAGGTGTTGGCTTGGTTTGTTTAAAGAAAGGTGTTTTTCCTAATTGTGCTAACAATTCGTTGATGCGAAACAGGTCGTTTTCACGGATGGCTTCGGTTAAATCGGTGATGATTCCTAATACAGATCCTGGGTAAAATTGCGTTGGATGCGCTGTTAACACAATACGCACTTTGAATTCCTCTAAGTATTTTTGAAGTATTTCTACCTTATTCTCAGAGCTTACTTTTTCTTTTAGACTTCTCAAAGTTCCAATTCCGTCCATATTGTTAACAACAGGGAAGGCGGCGTCTTCGATGGCATCAAATAAAACCACTTGACGCTCAATATATTGTATAAAACGAAACAACAAATCGATTTGACTTTTAGGAGATCGTCTTGCTTGATATTTTCTAAAGAACGTATCTACAATCGCAGTAGGATCTTCATTATTTGCAAATCCTTTTTTACAAGTTTCAAAAAAAAGCGGCAAAAGCGCACCGGTTTTTGTAATCGAATTAAAAGGAAGGGTCATAAATATACTGTTGTATATTTGATATTTGGACAAAACGTTTTGTTTAAATCTGGTGATTTTTGGCTGAGTGGACATTACTTTAATACATTTAGTTGCTTCCAAAATTACTAAAGCAACTCCGAAATCACTCTATGAAAGTAGGATTTTTGCGAATATTCGCATATTGGTTGTGTTATCCCAACGAAATCTTAGCAAACCAAAGAATTCATTCCATATTTTTTAGCAATTACTCCAGATAAGTATCCTTGAAAGCGTTTAAAAAAGTTGTTTTCTATTTCGTATTGGTAAATCGGTTGACTTACTGTAAATTTAGAGCATCTAATCACTAGCTTATTTTTTATGATTGAAATTGAACGTAAATTTTTGGTACTCTCTGACAGGTATCGTGTAGAAGCTTCAAAAAAATCGACGATAGCTCAAGGGTATTTAAACAGTCATCCCGAGCGCTCAGTTCGGATTCGTCTTAATGACCAAAAAGGCTCTATGACGGTTAAGGGAAAAAGCAACCAAAGTGGACTAAGTCGGTTTGAATGGGAAAAGGAAATTTCTAAAACAGACGCCGAGACACTTTTAGGCTTGTGTGAAAAAACGATCATCCGTAAAATAAGGCATGAAGTTTCAGTCGGCAATCACCTGTTTGAAGTTGATGAATTTGAAGGCTTAAATGCTGGATTGGTAATTGCTGAGGTTGAATTAAGCGCTGAAAACGACGTTTTTTCTAAACCTAGCTGGCTAGGACAAGAAGTCACTGGCGATGTAAGATATTATAATTCTAATCTCAGTAAGTATCCTTTTTGCGACTGGGAATGATTATGTAATTATCATTAAAGTGGCTATAAAATTATTATATTCGCAACTCAAACCGATTTATAAAATTATAAAAAATGAACACAAACTTTAATACTTTTAAAATTCAAGATGCATTGGATGCTCTTGGAGTTAAAGATATAAACTTAGGGACTTCAACAGGTGCTAATAGCTTTGGAAATGGCCCTACCCTGGATAGTTTTTCGCCAGTTGATGGTCAAAAAATTGGAAGCGTGGTTTGCACCTCTCAAGCAGACTATGAAGCAGTGATGACGGCTGCAACGGCGGCGTTCCCAGAGTGGCGAACAATGCCAGCACCACAACGTGGCGAAATTGTCCGTCAGTTTGGAAATAAGCTAAGAGATTTAAAAGAACCGCTCGGAAAATTAGTGTCTTATGAAATGGGAAAATCCTTACAAGAAGGGTATGGCGAAGTTCAAGAAATGATTGATATCTGTGATTTTGCGGTTGGATTGTCTCGACAATTAAACGGGCAAACCATTCCTTCTGAGCGTCCTGGTCATGTGATGCGAGAACAATGGCATCCTATTGGAGTAGTAGGTATTATCTCTGCGTTTAATTTTCCTGTCGCTGTGTGGGCTTGGAATACTGCTTTGGCATGGATTTGTGGGGATGTATGTGTGTGGAAAGGTTCTGAAAAAGCCCCGCTTTGCTCTATTGCCTGCCAGAATATTATTGCCGAGATTTTAAAAGAAAATAAGTTGCCTGAAGGAATTTCTTCGATCATTAATGGTGATTATACCGTTGGAGAAATGATGACAACCGATACGCGAGTGCCTTTAGTATCTGCTACGGGTTCTACAAGAATGGGACGAATTGTTGGTGCAACGGTTGCCCAACGTTTTGGAAAATCTTTACTAGAGTTGGGAGGCAATAATGCCATTATTATCACACCAACTGCCGATTTAAAAGTGGTGGTCCCTGGAGCAATTTTTGGTGCTGTAGGAACTTGCGGACAACGTTGTACGTCGACACGACGTCTCATTATTCACGAATCTGTATATGATAAAGTAAGAGATGCGATTGTTGGTGCCTATGGGCAATTAACCATTGGAAATCCTTTAGATGAAAAAAACCATATTGGACCCTTAATCGATCATGATTCTGTAAACACCTATTTAGCGGCTATTGAAAAAGCAAAAGCTGAAGGAGGCAACGTATTGGTTGATGGCGGAGTTTTAGAGGGAGAAGGCTATGAAAGTGGTTGTTATGTAAAGCCCGCGATTATTGAAGCCGAAAACCATTTTGAAATTGTGCAGCATGAAACATTTGCCCCTATTTTATATTTAATGAAATACACGGGTGCGGTAGAAAATGCCATCCAAAAACAAAATGGAGTGGCCCAAGGTTTGTCGTCTGCGATAATGACTAATGAGCTAAAAGAAGCAGAAAAATTCTTGTCATATTCGGGTTCTGACTGTGGTATTGCCAATGTAAATATTGGAACTTCTGGCGCCGAAATTGGAGGGGCTTTTGGAGGTGAAAAAGAAACGGGCGGTGGACGTGAGTCTGGTTCTGATGCATGGAAAGTGTATATGCGACGTCAAACAAACACCATTAATTACTCCGATGAATTACCTTTAGCGCAAGGAATTAAATTCGATTTATAAATTAATTTACATTCTTATTTTAAAAGTCACATCCACTAGATGTGACTTTTTTTTGTTTGTGTGTCTTATGAGTACACGATAATTAGATTTGTTGTGTTTACAACGTAAAAACCAAATCACATGAGCAAGAAAACCACCTATTTGTTGGGGATAGTATTCTCCATTATTATTGGATGTATCCTTTACTGGTACTTCTGTTGTAATTGCTGTCAGAATGCGACGAACAACATCAAAACAAACATTTCTAATAACGCCGCTACTGTTTCTAAAAACTTGAATCCTTTTTCGATTTCGGGTGCTGACTTTGATATTGGGACCAATGAAAATTTCAATTTCAATACATCTGGCCACGCTGTTTTAACGCCTGTTCCTGAATCTTTGAATGACCCAATTGAAAAGCTAAAAAACCATCTATCTCAAAACCCATCAAAAGTTTTAAAAGTAATGGGGTATTTTAAAGGTGAGGAATCTAACACCTCTACTTTTGGAGATTTGGGGATGGCACGAGCCGAAGCAATTAAAAAACAACTGACTTCCAGAGGGATTTCAGCTGATAAAATTCTCCCTTCTGGCGTCATGAATGAAGGTCTTCAACCGGACGGTTCTGGTGTTTTACACGGTCCTTACGCGCTTTTACTCACTGAGGATTCATCCAAGCAGGATCTCCTAAAAAACAACCTATTAAAATCGCCTACTTTAATGAATTTTGGGTCTGGAAAACACGCAACATCTAACCTGACTTTGAAAAATACTAATCTTGGAGCACTGGCAGATTACCTCAACTCGTATGAAGATCGTTCTTGCACCATTGTTGGGCATTGTGATAGCGACGGGTCAGACAAATTTAATATGGAACTTGGACAGCGTCGTGCCGATTTCACTAGACGACAGTTATTGAAATTGAATGTGGACGGTGACAAAGTCAAAACGACCTCAAAAGGAGAATCTGCTCCAATTGCAACCAACAGGACTGCTGCTGGAAAAGCTAAAAACAGAAGAACAGAACTAATTATTAATTAACTAAAAAATAAAACATTATGAACTGGTGTATGCTAATCCCCTTAATCGTTGGACTATTATCTGCGTTATTCGGCTACCTTCTAGGCCGCTTATTTAACAAACAGAACGACTGTAAAAATTGTGATGACTATAAATTACAAATTAAACGCCTTGAAGCAGAACTAAAAGCTTGCAAGAATAAAAAAACAAGTACAGACGCCTCTTTCAAAAGAGTGGATTCTACTAAATCATTATTTAATGCAGCCTTGGCTAAAAGTGTGTTTGGAAGACCCATTAAAGAAAATGACCTGACGGTTATTGAGGGAATTGGGCCAAAAATCCAACAACTATTTCACAACAATGGCGTGAGAAGCTGGAAAGCTTTGGCGGAGTGTAACATTGAAAGGTGTCAAACAATCTTAGACAGTGGTGGAGACGCCTTTAAAATGCATGTCCCTGGAACATGGCCAAAACAAGCCCGCTTAGCATACGACGGTAAGTGGAAAAATTTGTTGGAATGGCAAGATGAACTGGACGGCGGGAAATAATAAACGAGAACAAAAGCTCCTATTATCCGGAAATATATACCTATAAACAGGGCGTTTGTTCTCCATATAACAAGTT
>Ga0206130_10002353_pt1 | contig 26317 bp, 22 predicted proteins | sample Helgoland_Spring_9_FD_148637 | JGI IMG/M metagenome (GOLD analysis project Ga0206130, IMG submission 148637) | Pelagic subsurface seawater microbial communities from Kabeltonne, Helgoland, North Sea - Helgoland_Spring_Bloom_20160512_1 | ecosystem: Environmental > Aquatic > Marine > Epipelagic ...
CACGCTGCACTGAGTCACACACACACTATTGGCGACATCACTAGTTTGCAAACGTCGTTAGACAGTAAGATCGGTGAGGCAGAGATTAATACTGACGACTTTACTTTTGCAAATGATACGCTATCATTAAATACAATTCTAGAAGGACAGATCGGTACTGGTGCAGTATCGCCTAGTAAACTGAGTACCGGTGCACCAACATGGACAGAAACTGGTCAAATGACCTTTGCTGGTAACATATACGCTGATCAGATTATTGGTAGAGAGACTGCAAATAGTTTAATTTTAAGAGCGGATCCTCAATCTCCTCAGCCAACTACAGGTGGTCCGCAGATAGAATTATATAGTGCAGATCACCCGGGTGTTCCAAATCAAATCTACGTTAAATCTAGTTTTGTTTACTTTAACACTGTAGCTACGACACCTACTCGATTCGCTGGAATCAATCCAAATGGTCCAACTGACGCTAAAGATTTAACAACTAAAGAATACGTTGATAAGAATAAAAGCACATTTCAAAAATTTAGCGATTTTCAAGATAGTTCGGTCAGTTCTTTTTATAGAACGGTATCGTATATCAATAATAACGGTAAGTTGTGTGCAGTTGGTCATGGAAATAACTATGACTTGGCTGGCTTTGGTTCTAATTATTTAATTGCTGGGTCTAGTCCTGAAATCATGGTGCCTTTAGCTGCCGGAGAATCTGTAATTAATACGTTTTCAAATGGTGCCGGCGCGCCAACCATGTATCTTTTAACTGATCAAAATAGAGTTTTCTCGACTGGTCATAATGGACAAGGACAATGCGGGCGCAGTGGGACTACACAGCAACATTATTTTGATAGAATCCCGCAACTCGACGGAACAACTTGGGTCTCACCTAATTCAGGCGCAAATACTGATGGTCATATGGGTGCGGTACGTAATGGTCAATTATATATGTGGGGGTATGGTAACCAAGGTCAACTTGGTAATGGTAGTGCCGACCAAGCGAACACACCTATATTAATTAATACTGGCGCTCTTGCAGGTAAAACTATCACAAAGGTTTATACACATACCCACTATGGATATACGTTTGTTATTGATTCAAATAGAGACGTGTATGCGACTGGTTATAATGTTGAAGGTCAATTGGGGCTTGGTGACTACACGAACCGAAATACCTTCGCAAAAGTGCTTGGAATAAAAGCAGACGATATCATACTATCGCACGGAAGCAACGCCTCTTCATCATACATTATTAACGGTACCACTCTTTATTCCACGGGTGATAATAATGTTGGTCAATTAGGTCACGGCAATCTCACAAAACGCAATACCTTTCTTGCTGTTCCAGGAGTTAGTGCTAAAACTGTTTCAGTTGGAGGACATCGCAGTGCAAATGTGGTTTGTCTACAGACCGATGGCACAGTTAAAGTTTGGGGACACAATAATCGAGGACAGCTTGGTCTCGGAAATACTACAAATAGATCATCTCCAGTAACTTTAACTGCTGCTGGTAATGATGTTGTGAAAGCACTTACACACGATAATTACGGGTATACAGCAATACTTAAAGCAGATGGAACTATTTACACAGCTGGTTATAATGGTCACGGTCAATTGGGGGTTGGCGATACTACAAATAGAAACACACTAACAAAGATCGTAATGGATAATAATATCCAATTTAAAGATATTGCGCTTTTTGGTTATAACGGTGGAACGCAGTTTATCGCCATAGACCAAGACAACGGTATGTGGGGGTGTGGTTATAACTCGCAGTGGAGCTTAGGCCTCAACTATACATATAACCCTATAACTATACTTGCAAAGTTGTCTATCAGCTAACTTAACTCTTTAAATCTTTATAAATAACACTATGTCAGCAATCATTACAAATCAATTTAGAAAAAATTCAAGAGAGTTATTCATTAACGATATTGATACCAACACTAATTACTTCATTGGAATTGGTAAGTCAGAACCATGGCCAGATGTCGGCGGTGTTGAAGAGTCAGCACTTAATTACTCAGTTCCTCTTCCGACCAATACGATCATTGAGAAGACTGATGTTCTTAAGAATCTAATTTCTCTGCTTAAGGTGCAAAGCACATTCACAGTTATTCCTCGGAACGAATGGGTAAGTGGAAGAGTGTATAAAGTATACGATCCATCTGATCCCAATATCTTCAACTACGAGACGATCGGCAATACAGCATATTATCCTTGTTACATGACGCATAACGATCACGTATTCGTATGTTTGCGTAATGGTAATAATGGACCCAGTACTGAGAATGTCACAATTGAAACATATGAAGATCCAAATACATCAAACAATGATGGTTATGCATGGGCATATGTTTGTGATTTAACCACCACTTCTGCTTTTTATACTGATCAGTTCGTCGATATCCCTGCAGACATTACAGATTCAAATGATATTAGCAATGCTCTCGATTATGGTGGTTTAGTTTATGGTTTTAAAGTCATTAATGGCGGAGATGGTACTTCGACTACTCCTCCTGATGATATTACACTTATTGGAAAAGATTCGGCTGGAAACATAATTGTAGATGACCCCATACGCGCTGCTGGCACAGATGTCGCTCCATTCAGTGTTACTATTGATACTAATGGTGTTATTACTGCAATTGATATAACACAAAACTGGCCAACAGGTTATTTAGAAGCTTCTGTTGTAGTTAATGGTATTGAAACTGATATTATTCCACTCGTCACTCCGATTAATGGATTCGGATTTTCTCCTCGTAGCGATCTCCCTAGTTTTTATGCAGGTCTATTCGCAGCATATGAAGGCGGTGCAGATGGCGAAGCTCCAGTTGGCATTGGATTTAGACAAGTTAGTCTTGTAAAAGATGCAACTCGAACAGATAATGATCTACCACCGCCAAATGATACATTAAACATCTACGATACACTTCAGTATTTAGAAGTTACTGATGCAAGTGGAATTCCTATAGATGCTGGAACAGTTATTGCTCATACCACAAATAAAGCTAAGGCTTATTTAGATTATGTTGATATTAATAGTACGCCAAACCGTATCTATTTTCATCAGAATTCAAGTGGAGAAGTTAATCAAAAACCGTTTGAAACTGGTGATGTTACTTTTATATCACCTGGCGGAACGACAACTTCAACACTCACCGTAAGCGCAATCGTTCAAGGAGAATATAATCAAGGTTCTGGTGAAACTCTCTTTCTTGAGAATAGAAAAGCAATTTTAAGAAACGATAATCAACAGGAAGACATTAAACTAGTTATCCAATTCTAATGGCTATTAAGACATACAACGACGCTCCTTATAATGATGATTTCAATTCCAATAGCGTTCAGTTTACTGGAGCCGAAGGAAAAAATTATTTAAAAATTCTTTTTAGACCAGGCCGTTCGGTTCAAGTTAGAGAATTGAATCAGATGCAGTCTATTCTGCAATCGCAGATTGACAAGTTTGGCCAAAGCATTTATAAGGAAGGACCGATCTTAGATGGTAAAGCCAATCTAGATAATAACGCTAATTATATCGATGTTCTTTTAGATGGTACCGGTTCTGGATCTCCAGCGACCATTATTCCGTACTTAGACCAAGTTTTAAAAATAGAAAATGAAAATAATGGAGGATTAAAAGCTTCAGTTTTGCATTATGAGGCATTAGAGACAACAAATGCCTATCGCTTTTTTATTCGATATGATTCCTCTATCCAAGATAATGCTGATTTAAACATACAAGAATATGTAGTATCAGACATTATTGAAACTGACAATACAATTCGTAATGACCAAGGCAATAACGTAATTGAGGCAAGTATACCATTCGCGAGTGTAATAGCGGTCGGTCTTGCTGCAATTGCTAAAACTGATGCAGGTGTTTATTTCATTAATGGCCAGTTTGTATATAATCCTGCTGAAGAGCTTTACATCGCTAAACCAGCACCAGCACAAATAGGTGACATAGAATATTCTCTAAATGGTAAGATTGCATTTATTGTAACTGATGAAATTGTTACATACGTTACAGATCCTCTTCTCTTAGATAATGCTAACGGAACACCGAATGATACTGCTCCTGGTGCAGATCGTTATAAGATTGATTTTAAGCTCGCATTCTTGAGCGACACTGACGACGACTTAGTTACAAACAATGCAGGTGTTTATCACATCGATACAATACCATCTTATATTACACTCTTTACAGCTGACTTAGGTATAGTTGTAAAACCTGCGCGTACTGAATATACCCAGCTTGATAGAAAGTTTGCAACACGCACATTCGAAGAAAGTGGTAGCTATTGCCTTAAGCCCTTCAAACTTGATCTTCGCGAATATCTAAATGATGAAGAAGGTAACAGAGGTAGATTCACCGCTTCTGATATTACAGATTTGGATGCAATCGGTAAGATTGATTTGGATGGACAAACAGAAGCGATCTATGGCGAAAGACACTACATCGCTGGTTTAGAACCTTCTACAGCATATGTTCAAGGTTATAGAGTAGACCTTCAAAATAAGAAAGATATCCAAGTAGAAAAGGCGAGAGAGACACAAGATCTTAGTAATGAATATACTACTCTCAATCTTGGTAATTACGTAGTCGGTAATATTGATGCCGGTGGAACAAACATCTTACCTGACTTCGCTGATCAAGCCTTGGAATACGATATCGAGGGTACTGGTGTAACAGGAACATGTAGAGTCCGTTCACTAGAAAAAATAACAGAGAGCATTTATCACCTGTATATTTATGACGTGAGCACAACTTCTGGATATCTCGGCCAGGCCGACTCGATATCCACATCTACTAACACATTTAAGTTTGTACCACTTGCTGGGAACACCTTTGAAATATTAGATTCGAATGATAATAGTTTGCTATTCCCTCTTCCGTATAATACCGTAGAGACAGTAACACCAGGATATATAAACTATAAACACACATTTGCAGTGAGTGGTACAACAGTAACACTCTCTCGTCCTGATACCAATTACATATTTTATTCTGACGCCGCTTCAAATTATATTGGAATTACTTCTACTGGAGCTACTACGTATGTGACATCTAATCCAAATGTAACCGACCCCACACAAGTAGTGCTTACATTTGCCGTGGCAGTTACTTCAGTTATAGCACCTATTCGAAAGACCACTGCGATAGGAACAGGGACGAAGACACTATCGCCGAATACCACACAATCGGTTGCTTCAGCTACTTACACAACTGGAGATACCATCTCTTTAAGTAACTATGACATCTTTGACATAGTAAGTATTACAGATACCACATCGTCTCCCGATGAAAATATTATTGATCAGTTCACCCTTGATAACGGCCAACGAGATAATTATTACCAAGATGGTAAGATTACTTACATCGGGACAGCTCCTTTAACTGCTGCGATATCTATCGTTTATAGATATTTTACTTGGTCAGCATCAGCAAATTTCTTCTCAGCACAAAGCTATTCTAATATTGAGTATAATGAAATTCCTATTTACGACGGCATACCATTAACTGATGTTCTTGACTTTAGGCCATATAAGTATGCTAATGATGAACGCAGCGCGATTGATCCAGATGCTATTGTAAAACTTACTAGTCTAAATGTATATCTTCCACGATATGATAAAGTTGTAGTTTCTACGATTGGTGACTTTAATGTTGTAAAGGGAACTCCAGCACTTGATCCAATTGTGCCACCTACTCCTGGTGATTCAATGGCTCTTTATGAGTTGTTTGTTCCAGCGTACACTTTCGATGCGAGTGAAATTACTACAAAGTATATTGACAATCGTCGATATACAATGAAAGATATCGGTACTATTGAAAGAAGAGTAAAGAACTTGGAGTACTATACATCGCTTTCAATGCTTGAACAAGAAGCTACTGAAAAGAAGATCTTCACTAATGGTGGAGAAGAGAGATTTAAGAACGGTATTCTTGTCGACAGTTTCGTTGGTCATAATATTGGTAACCCATTTGATTCTGATTACAAGTGCGCGATTGATCCTATTGAGGGTGTTCTTCGCCCTAGTTATAGTACTAATAATATTCTATTCGGTGTCCAATCACAATTCCAAGCGCAAGAAACAGTCTCATTCCCATACATTGATGTTCCACTAATCACACAGCCTTATGCGAGTGTATCAGAGAGTGTGAATCCATTTGATATCGCGGCTTGGCTCGGTGTTCTTAAGCTTGATCCTTCGATGGATGAGTGGAAAGAAACTAGAGTTAGACCTGATGTGGTTATTAACTCAACTGGTGCTGCAGATGCAATTCAGTTCCTTGCCAATGAGGCTGATGTCCTTGGTACCAAATGGAACGAATGGGAAACTGATTGGGTCGGAGTTGATGTTCAAAAAGAAAAGATTCGAATCGGTAGAAGCGATAAAGGTAGTTCTGCATCTCGGCGTGCAAATCTAAGGGCTAAAAAAGCACTAACTGGATCAAATGACTGGAGACCTCTTAGAGGTAGTGTAACAACTACATCTACTACAACTGCAGAATCTAGAGATGGTATTAGAACTACCATGAATTTCCGAGAGCAGGAAGAAAATCTTGGAGAACGTGTAGTTGATATCTCGTTTGTACCATTCATTCGTTCACGTAGAATTGAGTTACATGGTGAGATGTTCAAACCGAATACTAGAATGTACGTCTTCTTTGACGGTATTGATATTAGCGAATATTGCACTAAAATGACGGATATTCAAGTCGCTGCCTCAACTCCATACACCACAAAGGTTGCGAGTGTGACTAATTACTTAGATCAAGATGCAGCTACTATATTACCATCGCGTGCGGAATTGATAACCGACGCTGCTGGTAAAATCGATGTTGCTTGTTTCATTCCGAATAATGCAGCTCTTAGGTTTAAGACTGGTGAAAGAACTGTTACACTTACTGATTCGCCTAAGAATTCTATTACTGAAGCTACGACATATTCATTCGCAACATACACTGCAACTGGATTAATCGAAACAAAAGAATCTACTATTCTCTCTACAAGAATTCCAGAGTTTGATCAACAGAGACTATCGAATAACCGCGTTACTTCTAGTACTGATAGAAATGTAAAGGTTAGATATTACGATCCTCTTGCACAATCCTTTGTGATTGGAGAAATTAACACTGGTACTTCTGTTACTAAGGTTGATCTATTCTTCCAAAAAGCGCATCCAAGTATTCCTGTTACAATGCACTTGGTTACTGTCGAAAACGGTATTCCAACTCAGAACATTGTACCATTCAGTAGAGTTGTTAAAAATCCTACCATTGATACAATCAATGTCACAGATGATGCATCTACAGCAACAACCTTTACGTTCGATGCTCCAGTCTATCTACAACCTGGTGTTGAATATGCGGTTGTTGTAATGTCGAATTCTCCTGAGTATCGACTATGGTTAGCTGAAACTGGAGGAGATGATGTAAATGGTCAAGGTAGAATTGACAAGAATCCTTATGCAGGTGTATCGTTTAAATCACAGAATGCTTCAACATGGACGCCTGATCAAAATCGCGACTTTAAGTTTACGATGTATAGAGCTCAGTATGATACTGCTGCAAGTAGAACAGTCACATTCAACGGATTAGGAACGTCTGCGTTTACTATATCTAACTTCAATGTTTTCGCATCGGTCTTGGCTCTACCAAAGACTAACATCAATTGGTCCATTAAATTCAATAGTAATGATCCTTTTATTCCTATTAATGCGAATAATACTGAGTATCTTAGTAGTCCAGCTACAATCGCATCCGCGGCTGGAATAACGCTTAAGGCAGAATTGTCGACCACCTCAGAATATATTTCACCGACACTCGATCTTTCTAGAATATCTCTTTTAGGAATAAGTAACATTATCAGTCCCGCATATACAAGTAGAATTGTTAGTGATGATCCTGTTGGCGCCCCTGGTATCACCACTGATTCTCGAGTTGAGAACTATGATTCGCGTATTGATGATGGCTTTTCATATCTTGATGATTCGAGTGTAGCAGATGTTCAATACATTACACGTACAGTAACGCTTAACGATCCTGCCGATCGATTGAATATATATCTTCTTGGCAATCGACCAACATCTAATTCTGATATTCGAGTACTTGTTAAACTTAAAACTGGCGATGAGGATTACGATCAAGTTCTGTGGGAGGAGATTAAACCTACTAAGAATATTCCAGTCAATTCTGATGGAAGATATTCTGAAGTTGAGTTTGACTTTAACGCAGATGCGCTAGACGCAGCTGATCCTAGATTCGGCATTGAATTTACTGCCTTCGCGGTGAAGATCGTATTAACATCTACTGATATCGTTAATGTTCCAACAGTACAGGACTTTAGAGCAATCGCAACATTTGAATAACATGTCAAATAGGAAAATAGTAAAAGACAATACTAACTTTGAAAAAGATACCTTCACTGGTGCTATATTGAATCGTGATCAGAATGCGTATGCGCAAGTTGTAAAACGGAAGCACTTACGTAAACAGAAAGAAGCAGAAATGCAGAACTTACAATCACAAGTTTCGCAATTAACATCATTGGTTGAAACACTAGTTAAAAAATTAGATAAATAAGAGTATGCCAGATTATATAGACGTTTTAGTAACAGATACATTCGAGGAATGGCGAGTTAAGACCAATCAAATCGGTGCTATTATCGATGCGGTAGAAAAGGCAGAAGGTCCTGCCGGTCCAGCAGGCGCTGATGGTGCGCCTGGATCAGATGGTGTTGACGGTGCTGATGGCGCTGATGGCGCTGATGGTGTTGCTGGTCCTCAAGGCAGTATTGGTCCACAAGGTCCACGGGGTTTGACTGGCGCTGATGGTGTTGCTGGTCCTCAAGGCAGTATTGGTCCACAAGGACTACAGGGTCCACAAGGTGCTACTGGTGTTAGTGCAACATATTCATATGATTTTTTAACAAAGACTCTAACAATAACACGTGCATAGATGCCTACCCAAAATATATCATTAGATTATGATGACGTACAGACAGTTAAATGGTCATATGACACCTTATTTTTTAACAACTTGAACGTAGAAAAAATTGTATTAGACACTCAAACTATTTGGGAAATACCGCGGACTTCAACCATTACATCGAGCGGTGGATTGTTCCCGGTAAGTCTTGTGCGAACCGGAGATAGGTTTCTTGATGGCGGCGCGAGAACGGTCTTTACGATGAACGCGACGTGGTCGAATTTGATCCCATCCAATTTCTTACCATATACCTTTAATATACGCAAACTCGGTTTTAAGCTCGAATGGCGAGGAGCTACAAATAATGAGGATTCTGGCAGTGTAAGATATGTGAAATTCTCATTTACAACTAACGGAGATGCTATTCCGGATTTGCGATTCGATCTTAATACGGACTATGTTCGATCATCTGGCGCTTATACAACTTATCCAGATATTTTATATTTCGATGTGCCCTCTAATGTTAGGAATATAACTATTAACTCGACAGTGGGTATGCTAACCAACGACAATAATAATGGCGGTGCTGGTTATAGACTTACATTGCATAAAATGAATTAAATCTTTATAAATAGATAATATGCCATACTCAAAGATTATAATTACAAACAGTATTACTCCTGCTGCAAAACCGAATCCGTTCGATTTGAGTATTGGTGAGTTAACTATTAACGTTGCAGACGGAAAGATCTTCGCTCTTAATGATTCAAACGAAGTTGTTAAGATTGCAGATAAGTCGTACGAAAGCCGTATATCATCCCTCGAAACAAATCCTGGAGTTTGGGGTTCTATCGCTGGTACACTTTCAAATCAGACAGACTTAACAGAAGCTCTTTACCTCAAATTAAATACTGCTGAGCTTACGAATGCTGTATTCAATACAAGTAGCGTCACCGAAGGAGCAACTATTACTCTTTCACCAAATTACGGAACTGATGCTACATTTGATATTGTGGGTTCTGGTGAAGGTTTATCTGTTACAACAGTGGATGATATTATTACGTTATCACACACTGACACTATTCGTACCGATACAACTGGTACAGTATCTGGTGTTTTTGGTGATACTGTAGATGTTATAACAAGTGTATCGTCAAATGGAAAAGGACATCTTACTGGAGTTGAAACATCTACTCTTACTCTTCCAAATGTACAAAGCCTTGAAGATCGACTAGATGCTCTTGAGTATGTGCCAATAGATATTACGTCGTTTTTAGCGCCAGTGAATTCAATATATGAATACGGATCAGGACCTGGCAGTCTTACGTTTGATTGGTCCACAAATACAACTCCATCATCTTTAATTTTGATTTCTCCTATTAGCGGCGGAGTACCAGTTTCAGCCGGTGATACATCCTATACTGAACCAACATTCACCGTGAATTCTACGTCTGGCGCTGAGACAGTAAATACTTGGGAACTTTACGCCTACGATGCACAAAATAACGAAGCCTTTGAGAGTTTCACCCTCACATGGGTGTATCCATTTTTCTCCGGAGAAGATTCTGCCGATTTAAGCTCTGGCACTGGTATCGAGGGTTTAACTTCAAGTATTTCTAGAAAGAGCAATAAAACAATTGCAGTGAGCGCTACTAACGAATTTATATACTTTGCATATCCTGCAACTTATGGTTCGCTTAATAGTATTTTAGATGGAAACGGTTTTAATGTTACATCTAGTTTTACACAATATACAGCAAGCGTTTATCAGGCAGTGAGCGGTGACTCAATATCGTACAACATATATAAGTCGAATTCAGTAACAACAATTAATCAAAACTTCCAATATAAATTCTAATGGCTATTGATATTATAACAGGATTCAATTCCTCATCGCGGGAATCACTTGATAAACGATCAGGTCCTTATGCTACTTTAGTTGATGCTAAAGCTGCGTTAGATACTAATGAAAGATATGTTGGTCTAAAGGTTTTAGTCGCAGATGGTGCAACACCCGATTCTTCAGGGAATTTTATTGATGGTGATCTAACTGAATATGTTTTCACTGGTGGTATTAGTGATAATGATTTAGTTGATCCTATTGCTGCTGCAATATCCAATCTTATCGATGGAGCACCAGACACACTTGATACATTGAATGAACTCGCTGCTGCATTGGAAGACAACGCGGATGTTCTTGATAACTACTATACTCAAGCTCAAACAGATACTTTTCTTGATACTAAACCGTCCAGCGCAGATTACGATAATATTGTCAAGATAACGCAGACTGCTTATGACGACGTGGCTTTTACACCAGATACCAATACACTTTATATCGTCACTCCATAGTATCGTACTATGATATCAAAAACAACACTTGACGTTGGAAGTGGAAACACTCCCGCGGATTTCGTTTATTCTGGAGATACTCTAGTATGGAAACGTTATTACGACACTGGTTTATGGGTACATCCTCTCAATACTGTTAATGTAACATTCACAGATTTCGAAGCGCTTTCTATTTCTGGTGATGGCGTGACAATTAATTGGGGCGATGGGAAAATTAATTTAGCAAATGATTCAACAGACATTGATCATACTATTAATGCTAATACAGGTATCAAAGCGATTGAGGTAGTTTCGCCTAAAGATGATGTCAGCATAATCAACTTTGGTGCAAGTGGTAATGGTTCTTTAGGCGGCACAATAGATATTACTGAATATGATAATCTTACTGAGTTTTATTGTAATGGCCACGGCGTTGAGAGTTTTATAGACACTGACCCAACTGGAAAGACTGCACTTGATAGAATAGAATTAAAAGGTAATGCTCTTAGTTCTTTTCCAGATACAAGCAATTATCCTATTTTAAGGCGATTGTATTTACAGAATAGTACAGTGAGTTTAGGTGCAATTCCTGATAATTTACCTGATACTTTAATTCAACTGCTACTAGGAAATTGCGGTATCACTGGTCAAATTCCACGCGGGAGCAATGACGAGAGAAGACTTCCATCTAACTTAGCACAATTTAGTGTAGCTGACAATTCGAATCTTTCCGGAACAGTTCTAAATAGTGATTTCAGCCTCAACGCGAATGGGCTTACTCTTAGCAGTTGCAATTTTAGTGGTAGTATTCCAAGTTTGCGATTTGGAAATATTAGACAAAGATTAGCAAGGTTTTACGGTCAGAATAACTCTTTTACTTCAATAGCTGACCCGTTTGTTGTATATGCACCTACAAACCCATCTACTATTGATATCGGATTAGAGGACTTTCGTATACATGGTAATAATATACCAAAGGCCGATATTATTCGTGCTCTCTTAGCATTTTATATAGCATATGTTGTCGATAATAAAACTACTCAAACGAGCGGCTATATTCGAATGAATGGTAATGGAAACTCTATTGGTAATAATGAACTGATCGACCCAAACGCATCGCTGAATGATCCTACTTTCGATGTAACAGTCGGAGAAGCTAAAACTGCACTTGTTAGCAAAGGATTCGATACAATACTATTATAATATGTCACACACTTTACACCACGAATCAATTAATAATATCATTATACAAGAAGGTGAGTATGGTGTTATATACAATAATGTGACTAAGATACACGAAGAAATTATGCAAGGTTATATTAATGCTATAACACGCAATCATCTCTTTGTTGCTGACACTGAAGCAGAAGTATTAGAGTTTATCGAAGAAGAAGGATTAACTTTAGAAGAGATTGATCACGGCGAATTTGTATAAATACTAGTACGATGCCAAGTATTTCACTCACAAATCCAGAGAACATAACCAATTTAACGTTAGGCACGTCATCTGAGGCTAAGCTTGGTGGTAACATAGACCTAAGCAAATTCACTAGACTCAAACAATTTCGCGCGCGTGATTTAGATTTGAATAGCGTAGTAGGATTTGAAAATTTATCAGAGTTAGCAGTATTGAATGTGCAAGAAAACATATTATCAGACGATCCTCTTCCAACGCTTGTAAATACTTCAATTTCTCGGATAAATATTAGCGACGCTGCAATTGGTCCAAGCACGGTTGCAGATGGATGGACTATCCCATCAACTATGCAACAATTTCGTGCTGACAGCACGAATCTCGGAGGCGAGAAACTTGACATCCTCACTGCGTTTTATGATGTATTCAAGGATGTCATGACTGTTGATACTGATAGGGTATTGAGCGTTGCAAACACTGGCGGCCGCCAGTTCGATGATAATACATCTCTCACTGGCGATTATACTGGTACTACAGTCTTACAAGCTAAAGCTAAACTCGTCACTATTGGTTTTACACTATACGGATTTTAATATTATGCCTATCACAGAATACACCGAAAAACCAAATAGTATAACGCTTCCTGCCTCAAAGTTTTTTATTGTCGTTAATGACGATAATGTGATCGTAAATGGTGCGGTGGAGTCATATACATTTAGTACAACAATTGATACAAATAGTAAAATTGTTACTGGAACAAAACTGCAGGTTGAAAAATATATTACAGACAACTCATTAACATTTCTTCCAGAAGAATAAACTATCATGGCTACTTACGCAAACCTATTCATAGATCAAGGCTCAGATTTCAGTTTCACACTTGATCTTACAAATACAGTTGGATTACTTGATCTAGCAAGTTACACTGCTCGTGGACAGATAAGAAAATCATACACTTCATCTACGTCAGTCGACTTTGATATTTCTATTAACGTTTCTAATTCTGAACTCACGTGTTCTTTAACTTCCGCACAAACATCGCTCTTAAAATACGGCAGATATGTCTATGACATCGAGATTCTTTCGAGCGACGATCCTGCAGTAGTAACACGTGTTGTTGAAGGACAGGTTGACGTAACACCTAGAGTCACACAAAATATCTAATGATTAATGCAAGCATAAATACTCCAGCAAAGATTTCAGCGAAGTCACTTGTCATTGGAGATGTAAGTAAAAGATCTTTGGGCCTTGATGCCGTTGACAATACTTCGGATCTAGACAAGCCAATTTCAACTGCACAACAAACTGCGATCGACTTAAAGGCGAACCAAGCGACAACTTATACTAAGGTTGAAGTTGATAACAATATAGCAAACTTAGTTGATACTGCTCCTGCTGCATTAGATACTTTAAATGAATTAGCCGCAGCTCTTGGTGATGATGAAAACTTTGCAACAACAGTTAACTCGTTGATTGCTTTAAAGGCTCCACTCGCGAGTCCTGCATTTACTGGGGGTGCTACAATTGACGGCGCTGATATTCTTCATCTAAATAACATTGGGATTGAGGTTCAACCTTGGAGTACCATCCTCGACGACACAACCGCAAGTTTCACTACCGCCATTGCATTAGCAATAACAGATAATTCATCAAACATTTCTACCCTAAATGACGACAATACTGTTGATGGTTCTGTTGCCTTTGCGGTTAAAGCTTTGGCTGATGGTGCTGTTGCAACCAATTCTGCTGACATCGCAGCCAATTATCTAGCAACGGCACACAACACTGATTCAGTAATAATCTGCAACGATGGCGACAACATCCAAGATAAATATGACGAAGCGGCTTTATTGACAGGCAACACCAAAACGTTAATTGTGATGGCTGGAACTTATGGAGACTTAAGTATTACTGGCGATGCTGATGTGAATGTCGTTGGGGTTGGGACAGTAACAATTGGTGATCTTACTGATGACACTCTCGATGTTGATATTATTTCATCATTCAAAAACTTTACTTGTAACAGTTTTAGTCTAGGTTATGTGGTTAGAAATATTGAAGACATAACAACAACTAGTTTCTTTACTGTCTACGAGGTTCGTGAGGATGTGACAATAAAAGATATAACGTGCGGCACATATTTCAAATCAGAAATTGGTGGTAATTTCGGAACAATTAAAAACGTAACTGCTGCAACTGTTTATGTTGAGAATAATTATGGAACTGTTGATAATGTAAATGCAACGGGTTCTTGGATACATCTTGGCAATGATGGCACAATTAAAAACTGTTCTGGCAAACCGTTTCTTCAAGATTTATACAATTTAGGAATCATCGATAATTGCCACAGCACAGGCACAAACAGAGGATTTGGCGGCTACCTTGGCTCAAATAATAGCGGCACAATTAAAAATTGCACAGCAACAGCAAGTTTATCTTTCGGTCAACAAGATGCAAGCGGATTAACCGAAAACTGCGTTTGTGGCGGAGTTAGAGCTTTTGCGGGTGCATCTAATAGTATAAATTTTAGTGCGGGAGGAGGTATTGAAGGCACATATAAAAACTGTAAGGGTGGAAACGAGTCATTTTTCGGCCGCAATACAAAAACAGATGCTGCAGTTGAAATGGAAGCAACATATGAAAATTGCACAGGTGGGGACAAGTCATTTGGTTTTGTTGAATCTGCGCCTGTTTCGGGAAATGTTGGACCCAAAACAGTGTTTGCTGGAACTGCTAAAAATTGCACAGGCGGATCTAGCTCTTTCGCTTCCAGCTTTGTGCTTGGTGCTCAAGCCGAAATTAAAGCGGGAGCAGTGATTGAAAATTGCACTGCTAAAAATAAGTCTTTTGCAACTCATAGTGACCCAAGTGTTAATACTTGTATAAATTTCGGGAATGTCATTCGTTCGCGTTGCACTGGTCCTTCTGGATTCTCAGCGACAGGGACTGGCAAGGTAAGACTTTGCTTAGATCAAACTTTTACTGAAATAAACCTAGGATAATATGGAAAATAAAATATTAGAATTAAAAGACTCAGTCTGGATGCTATCGCAGCCAAGTCCAATGCCTCAAGAGCTAAAGGATTTGATACACGATGAGAGTGCTGACCAGCAGGAAAAGGTCACAGCAATTAATGCTTGGAAGGCGGCGCGATATTCAACAGCAGAAGCAGAGGACGCAGCAGCGGCACAAGCAATTTACGACGAAAAGAAAATGGAGGGTAACAACCTCATTTCTGCAACAGTATTTCTACCTAGCGGAAATGGTATCATTAATTGCCGCCAGCCAGAAACACTTGAACACTGCCAAATGAGATTCTAGTGTTTGGAATGTATAAATAGAATTATGGCTAAACCAAATTCCAGACAAACCTTAATCGACTATGCTCTAAGAGCTATCGGCGCTCCTGTGATTGAGATCAACGTTGATGAAGATCAAGTTGAAGACCGCGTAGATGAGGCGATGCAATTTTATCAAGAGTATCATTCTGATTCGATCGTTCGCAATTATCGTAAGCATTTGGTCACTGCTGAAGATGTAACTAATGGATATGTCACAATTCCTGATTCGATGATATTTGTAAACAATATCTTTCCTATTGGTGCATCAACTTCACAGAGCGGAATGTTTTCAGTTGATTATCAGATGCACTTTAATGACATGTACAATCTAAGAAACCCAGGTGGTTTGATTGATTACGAAATGACTAAGCAGTATATGGCAATGATTGACTTAAAGGTTAATGGTATGTCACAGAGATCATCTTTCTCTCGTCATCAGAATCGATTGTATGTTGAAGGAGATGATTTGGAAGAAGGTATTTACATCATTGTCGAAGGTCATGAAGTCCTCGATCCTGAAACATATACTGATATCTATAATGATATGCTTCTTAAAAAGTATCTTGTTGCTTTGATTAAAAGACAGTGGGGAGCGAATCTTATTAAGTTTGAAGGTATGCAAATGCCAGGTGGCGTTACGCTGAACGGCCGTCAGATATATGATGATGCTATTACTGATATTGAGAAGATCGAAGAAACAATGCAGTTAACGTATGAAGCTCCAACAGACTTCTTTGTTGGATAATATATTATGCCAAGAAATGTATACTTTTCGCACGGTACGTCAAGCGAGCAGACACTCTATGAAGATATTATTATAGAGAGCCTTCGCATATACGGTCATGAAGCGTATTATATTCCACGAAGTATAGTCGATACTAATGAAATCTTTAATGAAGATGCTTTAAGTAAATTTGGTGAAGCTTATCAAATTGAAATGTATGTTGATAGCGTTGATGGCTTCGAAGGAGATGGCAATCTATTAAGTAAGTTCGGATTAGAAGTTAGAAGTCAAATTAGTTTTGTACTATCTAGACGTAGATGGGACCAGTTGATCGGTAGATTTGGCGAAGCAACATCATCTATTAGACCTAATGAAGGTGATTTAATTTATCTGCCTTTAGTAAAAGGGTTATTTGAAATTCGTTATGTAGATGGTGATACACCATTCTATCAATTGCAGAATATGCCAACATACAAACTCACATGTGAGTTGTTTGAATATGGTAATGAAGCTCTTGATACTGGAGTTGAGGAAGTTGATTCCTTTGAGACAAACTTTGCATCTCGCACAACTCTTACTCTTGGTGATGGAATAGGTACATACCAAGTAGGTGAAGATATAACTCAAACAATTATTGGTTCTCCTAATATTACTATTAACGGTGAGATTGCTGAAGTACGAGACGGAGAAGTTGATGTTGTAGGAATTGCGGCGAGTGATGATACTAATACATCGTTCGAAGTTACTGGAGTGAATGTGGGTAATTTAATTGGAGTTGACTCTGAAGCATCTTATGCTATCACGCTGAAAGATTCGTTTAATGCAATGGACAATAACGATCCTAATGCACAGAACATTGACTTCGAAATAACAGGAAACAACTTTATAGATTTCTCTGAGATGAATCCTTTCGGAGAAATTGACGTAACTTAATATGTTAGACGGAACACACTATTACAATCAAACTCTAAAGAAGACTGTCGCAGTCTTTGGAACTGTTTTTAATAATCTCAAAATTGTTAGAAAGGGCGTTGGTGAAACGCGTGTGCCTTTAGCATATGGTCCAAAGAGTAAGTTTCTTGCAAGGATTGAACAAGATAGTAGTTTAGAAGACCAGAAATTGGCGATCAAATTGCCAAGAATGAGTTTCGAAATTACTTCTATTGATAGGAACACTAGCAATGCATTGAACAAATCAAATGTGAAATTGTTTGATGTTGCTGGAACTGAACTTAGTAAGAATGTTTTAAAGCAATCTGTACCATATGATATTGGTATGCAACTCAATATCATTGCTAAAAACCAAGATGATGCTCTCCAAATCTTCGAGCAGATTGTTCCAACATTCGTTCCTGAATATACTGTTGCGATAAAAGATATGGAAGGTCCAGGCAATTCTGTCGATGTTCCTATTATTTTAAACAACACAAGCTTTGAAGATTCGTACGAAGGTGATTTTACTACGAGAAGAACACTCATCTATACTCTTGATTTTGTTGTTAAAGTTAGGTTCACAGGACGTGTTTCACCGAATGCAGTTATTCGCATAGTTGATATAGATCTTTATAATAACTCTACATCTGCATCTGCATCTGAACCGATTGATAGAGTTAAAACTGTGCTGAGCTCAGATGATGATACACCAGATAATTTTACTGCTATTACTACCTTCGGGTTTGACGATAGTCCATAGTAACAATATGTTATATTATGATTAAGTCAAAAGAAGATATACTGAGTGCTCTACAAACACACATACCTCAGGAATTGCAGAAGATCAAAACTGAAGTAGCGCAATCAGAGATTGTTGTTGATACTGAAGAAGATTATGCTTACTCACGAGAGAAGATCAAATCATTAATTGAGAGATCTGAAGAAGCTATTGATAATATGATGGCACTTGCAAGTGAGACAGAACATCCTCGAGCATTCGAAGTTCTTGCTGGTATGTTTAAGACTACTACTGATATGATGGATCAACTTATCACTCTACAAAAGAAGAGAAAAGAATTGACACAATCTGAAGAGCAAAAACAAAATGCTTCAGGAAGCACCACAAATAACGCTATCTTCGTTGGTTCTACTACTGAATTGCAAAAATTCCTAAAGAACAATGACGATAGTTAATGGAGAAGCGGGATATTTAGGAAATCCACTCGTGAAGAGGGATGGAGTTCAGCAAAACTTCACACAAGAAGAAGTTGCTGAATACGTAAAGTGCATGAAAGACCCGATATATTTCGCTGAGAAGTATATTAAAGTGATTTCGCTCGACAGCGGATTAGTCTCGTTTAAGCCGTACGAATATCAGGAAAGAATGTTTAAACACTTCAATGAGAATCGATTCTCTATTGTGTTAGCATGTCGGCAGTCTGGTAAAAGTATTAGTACAGTTATTTACATTCTGTGGTATGCAGTCTTTCATCCTGAAAAGACAATTGCGATCCTTGCGAATAAGGGTGCAACAGCGAGAGAGATGTTATCCCGCGTCACACTAGCACTTGAGAATCTCCCATTCTTTTTACAACCTGGGTGTAAGGCACTCAATAAAGGGAATATCACATTTGGAAATAATACTAAGATTGTTGCAGCAGCGACTTCTGGTTCTTCTATTCGTGGTTTATCAGTGAATCTTCTTTTCCTTGACGAGTTTGCTTTCGTTGAGAATGCTGCACAGTTTTACACATCAACATATCCAGTTGTATCAGCAGGTAAAGAGACAAAGGTGATTATTACTTCGACCGCGAATGGTGTCGGTAATGTTTTTCATCGTATATACGAAGGAGCTGTACAGAATACAAATGAGTTTAAAGCATTTCGCGTAGATTGGTGGGATGTTCCTGGTCGAGATGAAGAATGGAAAAGACAAACGATATCAAATACTTCAGAACGTCAATTTGAACAAGAGTTTGGTAACTCCTTTCACGGTACATCAAACACTTTAGTATCTTCTAATACACTTCTCAGTTTGAAGGCTGCTAAACCAATTGAATTTCGAAATGATGTGTCATACTATGAGAAGCCTAAAGAAGGTGTTCGATATATAATGACAGTTGACGTTTCGAAAGGAAGAGGACAAGACTACTCGACATTTAATGTTATACGGATCGATGATCTTGGCTTCTCACAGGTATGTACATATAGAAATAATCTAGTGTCTCCTATGTTATTTCCTGATATAATTGTTAAAGTAGCTACTCTCTATAATAATGCGATGGTCGTAATTGAGAATAACGATGCTGGTCAAGTTGTATGCAATCATGTATATTACGACTATGAATACGAGAATATGTTTGTTTCGTCATCAGTGAAGTCAAATGGTATTGGCGTAATGATGACAAAGAGAGTAAAGAGAATCGGGTGTTCGAACCTAAAAGATATTGTTGAATTAAATAAACTTCATATTGTAGATGCCGATACTATTAGTGAGCTATCAACATTCGAAGTAAAGGGAGGAAGTTATTCTGCATCGATCGGAAATCACGATGACTTAGTTATGAATTTGGTTATGTTCGCATGGTTTGTGTCTTCTGATGCATTCGGTGACATGAGCGATACTGATTTAAAGTCGATGTTATATCAAGATCGAGTAAGAGAAATGGAAGATGATGTAGTGCCTTTCGGTATAATCAATGATAGACCTACTGATAGTACTACAGTTGTATACGAAGATATGATAAATGATATGGCTAAATGGAATAGTCTATAATATGTCTAAAAGATAAAACATATAAATACAAACCTAATCGAAATGAATTACATTTATCTTATTATGATTCTTATTATACAACTATAAACAACTGAAAGGAACAATATGGGTTTTCAAGTATCGCCTGGAGTCGAGGTTAAAGAAATCGACTTAACAAATGTCATACCGGCAGTATCCACATCTATTGGTGGATATGCTGGTCCTTTTCGCTGGGGTCCAGTCGAAGAGATACAACTAGTGAGTTCTGAAAAAGAGCTCGCTTCAGTACTTGGTAAGCCAAGTGCTTTTCTTGCAGAATCATTCTTCACAGCATCTTCATTTCTTAAATACGGAAATGCACTAAAGGCTGTTCGTACAACAAGTGATCAACTTAAAAATGCTGTAAGTGGTGAAGTTAGTGTTAATACTGGCGGAATTTCTGCAGTTAACGTTAATGGTTCTCTCGCATCTGGTCTTGTATCTGGTGTTGCTCTTACAGTAGCTGGTGGAGATGGTAATGCAGCACTCACCGCAGAGTATGAGATTGATAGTGTATCAATCAATACACAAGGTTCTGACTTTGAATCAGGTGCAATTAATCAAGGCGATGTTATTACTGCAGATATTGGCGGTGAAGTTGTCGATATCACAGTTGATTCAGTTGATTTAGGTTTAGTTCCTACATATGAAGTAGCTTCTCTAACTCCAGCAACTGCACTTAGCGATGGATCATATACTGCTACTATTGATGGTCAAACTCTAGAGTTTAGTTCAGCAGCAGGAGTTATTACAATTGATACAAATGTTTCTGCTGTTTCTGAAGCTAATCAAGAAGGAACATTTGATGTCACTGATGGCATCGATACTGTTGCTGTTACAGTTACTTATTCAATAGATAACGGTGCGAATGCAGGAGATAATGTAATTACACTCTCTGTTACTTCTGTTGATTCCTTTGCTAACGTACCAGCAAGTGTTTCTGGTATTACTACTACGGGCGGAACAGTAAACGATCTTACTCTTGATTTTACTTTCGCGGCAACATCAGTAGTAGTCAATAGTTCTGGTGCTGATTACGATTTACCTAATACTGAGATTTTAGTTAACGGCGTTGCTGCTCCTGCAGTATATGCATTCGAAGAAGTTGTTTCAACTCTTGCTGAAGGTCTTTTAATTAAGAACGAAACTCACTTTGAGAGTGGAATCACTCTACGAGGTGCGCTTTATGCTCGATATGCTGGTGTTTTAGGTAACTCTATTCAAGTTGATATCTTTGACGCAACTACATTCGCTGCAGGCCAAGTACTTGTTGCTGGTGAATTGACCAATCCTTTGACACAGTACTTTGATACTGCACCTTCGGCAGGTGAATATCACATCATCGTAACAGATGTAGACGGTGAACTCACTGGAACAGCTGGTTCAGTTCTCGAAACGTGGGCATTTGTTGGTACTACTGACGGTGACAAGAATGAAGATGGTTCGAACAACTATTATGTTGACATAATTAATCAGAATTCTAATTACTTCTATATTGGTTCTGGTGTTGCAGCTGGAACACACAGCTTCACTCTAGGTGCTGATCAAACAACAATCGTTGCTGGAGATATTAAAAGCGGGATCGACCTTTTTGCTGACGTAGAAACAGTTGATGTCAATCTTATCTTCGCATCAAATGATGTTAACGGTTCTACAGAAATCGCAGAACACCTCATTCTACGAGCAAATAATCGTAAAGATGTTGTAGCTTTCTGCTCGCCTCCTATCGAGGATAGCACTGGTAATTCACCTCTTGCTGACGTGAAGACTTGGTGCGATACCATTACTTCAACATCATACGCTGTATTAGATTCAACTGCTATTTACACATACAATAAGTATGCTGATAAGTATATTTGGATCCCAGCTTGTGGACATGTTGCTGGTCTTTGCGCTAACACAGATGATGTTGCAGAACCTTGGTTCTCACCTGCTGGATATAATCGTGGACAACTTCTAGGTATTACAAAACTAGCTTACAATCCAAAACAAGCCGAAAGAGATGAACTCTATAAGGCTCGTATTAATCCAATCGTTTCTTTCCCTGGACAAGGTACAATCCTTTTCGGTGATAAGACAGCGCAAGCTAAACCATCTGCCTTTGATAGAATCAATGTTCGTAGATTGTTTATCGTTCTCGAGAAAGCGATCGCAACTGCTGCTAAGTATCAGTTGTTCGAACTCAATGATCAATTCACACGTGCAATGTTTAGAAACATGACAGAGCCTTTCCTTCGGGACATTAAAGGTCGTCGTGGTGTTACTGACTTCTTGGTTGTTTGTGATGAAACAAATAACACTGGAGAAGTGATTGACACTAATCGATTCGTAGCTGATATCTATATCAAGCCTGCAAGATCGATTAACTTCATTACACTGAACTTCATCGCCACTCGTACTGGTGTTGAATTCTCAGAGATCGTTGGAAAATAATTAAATAAAGAAAGGAAAACTATTATGGCTAACGTAGATGATTTTAAAGCAAAACTAATCGGAGGAGGGGCAAGGCCCAATCTCTTTAGAGTAACAGTTAACTTTCCTGCATATGCAGGAGGTAACACTGAACTCGCATCCTTCCTAGTGAAAGGTGCACAATTACCAGGTAGCACAATTGCACAGATTGATGTTCCCTATCGTGGTCGCCAACTTAAGATTGCGGGCGATCGTACATTCGAAAACTGGACAATCACTGTTCTTAACGACGCTGTAATGGATGTAAGAAATGCATTCGAGCGTTGGATGAACGGCATGAATGAACATACAGAAAACGTCGGTATCTCTACACCAACTGATTATCAGGCGGATATGATTATCGATCAACTCGACAAAGCAGATAATGTCACAAAGAGTTATACAATCCGAGGTGCATTCCCAGTGAATGTCGCAGCGATTGATCTTAGCTTTGACAGCAATGATGCTATCGAAGAGTTCACAGTTGAATTGGCTTATCAATACTGGGAATCTGGTACAACAAGCTAAAAACTTAATAAGCACTATACTTCCTGCTTAGGTCCAATCCCTAAGCAGGATTTATTGTATAAATAACATTATGGAATTATTTGGTTATCAAATTACGAAAAAACTTTCGTCGAAGAGAGACGAAGAAAAGGACATCAAATCTTTTGCACCAAAGCCTGAAGAAGACGGAGTTTCTTCTACAGTTGCAGCTGGTGGGTATTACGGACAATACGTTGATTTAGATGGTTCAGCTTCATCCAATGATCAGGATTTGATCATTAAGTATAGAGAAGCAGCTCGCCAGCCAGAGTGTGACTCTGCTGTGAGCGATATTGTTGATGCAGCGATTGCTTCAAGAACAACAGGAAGTCCGGCCGAGATTACATTAAACGAGCTCGACCAGCCAGATAGTATTAAAAAGAAGATTGTCGAGGAATTCGACAACATACTATCGCTTTATAAATTTAATAAGAATGCTGAACAGATGTTTCGGCAATGGTATATCGATGGAAGAATATATTTTCATATCATCATCGACGAAAAGAGCCCAAAAAGAGGAATTTTAGAAATACGTCCTATTGAATCTACCTTTATGAAGAAGGTAAAGGAAATACAGACTGAAACAGATACTAAGACGAATGCTACTATACAGAAGGTTGTAAATGAGTATTATATCTACTCAGAACAGTATTCAAATACTGGAGTTACGATTAATGCGCAATCTGAAGCTGGAGGAAAAGAGATATCTGGAGTGAAGATTGCGAAGGATGCAATCATTAATGTAACTTCAGGTCTTTTAGATGAATCACAACAACGAGTAGTTTCTTATCTACACAAGGCTCTAAAGCCGGTGAATCAACTTCGAATGATGGAAGATTCGTTGGTTATGTATCGTGTAGCTCGTGCTCCTGAGAGACGTATCTTCTATATCGATGTTGGTAATTTGCCAAAGGGTAAAGCTGAAGAATATGTACAAAGCATTATGAGTAAGTATCGTAATAAGCTTGTATATGATGCAGCTACAGGAGATATTAAAGATGATCGTCGACATATGTCGATGCTTGAAGATTTTTGGTTACCTCGTCGTGAAGGCGGAAGAGGAACTGAAATCACTACTCTTCCAGGTGGAGAAAACTTAGGACAGATTGATGATATTGTTTTCTTCCAACGGAAGTTGTATAAGACTCTCAATGTTCCAATTTCTCGATTAGATTCTGAAACATCATTCAGTCTTGGTAGATCTTCTGAAATCACTCGTGATGAAGTAAAGTTTCAGAAGTTCGTTGATCGTATTCGTAAGAAGTTCTCTTCTGTATTGCTTGAAGCGCTGAAGGTTCAGTTGATCTTGAAGGGAATTATTGGAAAAGATGAATGGGAAGACCTTGCGAGCGATATGGCTGTTAGCTTTATCGAAGATAACTACTTCGCTGAATTGAAAGAATCTGAAATTCTTACAGCTAGAATTGAAATGCTTGATCTGTTAGGCGAGAATGTTGGTAAGTATTATTCTACTAAATGGATTCGAAATAACATACTTAAGCAATCTGATGAAGATATTGAAAGAATCGATGCTGAAATCGCAGAAGAAAAACCTGAAGAAGGTGCGGATGATGATATGGGTTTTGAATCGGTAGAAGCATCTGAAGAAGATATTATAATTGATGAAGAAGTCAATAATCGTACGGAGGAATTGCACGAAGCTCAAATCAAAATGATTGATACAATGAGCAAAATACTGGATGATTAATAAATAGTATTATGTCATCAATATTAGATAATGCAAATAGTGCGTTTTCTGTAGCAATATATAAAAAGCTTCAAAAACAAATAATACCTCTTTCAGAAAAACTGGATGGGTTAGAAGAAAATGTGCAGCTGATTGAAGCTGTTCCTGGCCCAAAAGGAAAACCAGGAATTAGAGGTGATAAAGGCATTAAAGGTGATAGAGGAAATGTTGGTCAACAGGGTTTAAGGGGTGAAACTGGAATACAAGGACCTAAAGGAGACACTGGTCTAAAGGGTGATCAGGGGATCAAAGGAGATCAGGGTGAAACTGGTCCACAAGGTCAGCAAGGTGTTAAAGGCGACACTGGTCAGCAAGGTGTTAAAGGCGACACTGGTCAGCAAGGATTAAAAGGCGATACTGGTGAGCAAGGATTAAAAGGCGATACAGGCGAGCAAGGATTAAAAGGCGATACTGGTGAGCAAGGATTAAAAGGCGATACTGGCGAGCAAGGTGTTAAAGGCGACACTGGTCAGCAAGGATTAAAAGGCGAAACTGGTCTACAAGGCGAGAAAGGCGATACTGGTCCACAAGGTGAGCAAGGATTAAAAGGCGAAACTGGTCTACAAGGCGAGAAAGGAGATTCTGGGAATGATGCAGAATTGCCAGATATTAATAAACTTATCGAACCTCTTTTTGTTAAAGCAAAGGATGAATTAGATTCGTATGTAATAAAAACTGATAGAGATTTTAAGAATTGGAAATCTGCTGTGAATACTCAGCTTTCAACCATCGGAGGAGGTGGTGAAGTCTGGTTAAGTCGTTTAAATGATGTTCAGAGTTCAACAGCTAAAGTTGACGGAAAATTTCTGCAGTACGATGCGGCATTAAAGAAGTGGGTAGGTGCCGAAGTTTTATCTGGTGAAGTTGGTCCACAGGGTGAGCAAGGTATTCAAGGTGAAACTGGTCCACAAGGTGAGCAAGGTATTCAAGGCATTCAAGGCATTCAAGGTGAGCAAGGTATTCAAGGTGAGCAAGGTATTCAAGGTGAAACTGGTCCGCAGGGTGAAGGTGCAACAACCGATAATCCAGAATTTACTGGTACCGCAACATTTGAAAAAATAACATTAACACAGAATTCATTTGTAACAGAAACGGCCGACTTT
>Ga0206130_10002358_pt1 | contig 26286 bp, 22 predicted proteins | sample Helgoland_Spring_9_FD_148637 | JGI IMG/M metagenome (GOLD analysis project Ga0206130, IMG submission 148637) | Pelagic subsurface seawater microbial communities from Kabeltonne, Helgoland, North Sea - Helgoland_Spring_Bloom_20160512_1 | ecosystem: Environmental > Aquatic > Marine > Epipelagic ...
GGCAGCGCGCGCGATCATATGGCAGCAGTAAGCCAAATAGGACAGCGTAAAAACTATCAACGTAGAGAATATTATTAATAGAATCATTTATATTTTAATTTAACGCATTGGATAATTGTCAGGGTGACATCCAAATTTATTTACATATACTCTATCCCAATCCGTAATTTCTGGCATCTCACTATCTTCGTCCCATAAAATGACAGCTCCATGACAATCTACCAGCCACAAATTCATTATTTCATGTTCATCATGAGTCAAAAAGCTGTACTCTTGATTATTTACATTTGTGTAGTAAGCCAGTTTTAACTTTCTATATCTACCGTTGATTAAAAAGCCTTTATTTTTTGTGCTTCTTTCTACACCAACTGATTCAAAGAACATGCCTAAGCTTGCTTCTCTACCCTCTACCCGCAATTGTATAGGTGCCGACCACGGGTGTACATGTATTATACCTCCCTTACTGGGGGTCATATCACAGTGAGAATGAACGCCAGTGTGGTACCACGCTTTTTTATAGGCGTAATCTACCGTTGATGGACATGCCTGTGGTGCTGTTTCGTATGGTATTTTTTCTGTTAAATTTCTGTCGTGGAAAATAACCGGCTTCCCATCTAAATAAATTTTATATAGCAAATGTATATGGTCGCCTGAGATAGGGCGCGATAGTAGTGTCCATTTACTATTGCCCCATGTAAAAGGAGGAGTTGTAAAGCTACAATTGGCTGGGAAGTAGTCCACGTATGACGTTGAAAAAGGTGTTTCTGTATGTAGTCTAGCGACACTAAACTTATTGTCAAATACAGTGCACATACTTTGAAACGAGTTAAGATAGAAGGATCTAGAAATGGGAGTTTGAATAATGTAAAATGTACTGATGTATATCAGTAAAAAGGTAAAGAGAAAAAGTGAGAAGTAAAACTTCATATGTATCTTTAAATAAACTCTAATTTATATCTACTATTTTCCTAATACCTCAAGTTGGAGAACCGTTGTTCACGACCATCTTGAAAGTTTGGCTTTTCTGCTGTTAAAATATTGTATGCTGTCTTCGCTTTCTCTTTGTTGCAACAGTATAGAACAACCGCTAAAAGTCCTAGCCCCAATACAACGAATGCAACTATAGCAACTATCCAAATAGTTACTTCGCTAATATCGTGCGTGTGATCTGTATTTTTTGTGGAATCTCCTGTTGCTTCTGCTGGTTCAACAGGTGCGTCTGGTTGTGCTGCATCATCAGCAGTGTTGTACGATGGCGAAACAATTTCAAATGGTTCTGCACTGGCACTAGCACCTGAAGTTGCACCCAAATTAACTCTATCAACTGGTACCTGTCTTGTAAATGACCTTAAACGTCTACGACGAGTAGCAACATCGTCCAAATCAGTGTTTTCTGCCAATAGAACGAATTTAACTTCAAAGATATCGTTGGTGGCATCAGCCAACGGCAAGAAGTTGAAGCGAATTTGATCGTATGAGATTGCGCCAGCAGTATCTTTACCGCATTCCAATGTACTGAATGGGATCAATCCAAAAACACGGTCAGCTTTCTCAACACATACAACACTACTGTCGTACGCAGCTGCTTTTGTGCCACATTCACAGAACTCTTCACTACTAAGAAGGCTGCCTTTAGCACCGTCGAAATTCTTCTCGTAACGCTCAATGTAAATGGAAGCGTGTCTGATTTGCCAGTTTGCAGTGGAAGCAGCAGTTGCTTCAGCAGCTGTAAGCAATGCGTTGGAAGCGAAGTCATTGGAAGAAATGTACAATTTGACCTCAGCTGTGCCGGAGTCAGTGGTATACGCTTGCTTACAATTGTTCTTACCCACAGCATCGTCAGCAGCACTGGCAACCGTTGTGGATGCTTCATTGCTAATTTCATCGTCACATTGCATGGTAGCACCTGCTTTCAAGTAACCGGTGGCTTCGTTTGCTTCGTTCAAAGGACATTCAACATATTTGGTAACAATGTTGACGTCACTATCAACGTCGGAGTTGGTAAATTCACCACGCAATACAAGGTCAGTTTCTGTATGAGACAATTTTGACCATGCACTTTGTGTAGAGTCACTTGCCGTGGCTTGAGCCGCGCATCCAGAACCATCAGCGTTACATAATTCATCACAATCTGCTGCTGAAACAACAACACATGAAGACAACAAATCAAAGGTAGCTGCTGGTGTTGCAGCAGTCATAGATCCAACATCAATCATTAAACTATCCGAATCAGAGGAACCGGATGAAGTTGGTTTCAAAATTTGTTTCAAGTTGGAATCTGCCCATTGTGTGTTAGCAGCGGTGGTATCTTTTTGTGAACTGGCAACAGATATTTTCAATTTGAATTCATTCGTACCTGCACAGGCTACCCAGGAAATATCCGTAACGGTAACCGCACGTTCTAACGTTGGCGCACGAAGTGTAGCGACCGTTACACTAGCACTAGCATCTCTTTTAATGGTAGTAATGAATACTCTGTCGGAACAGAATTTGGATTCGCTGAAAGTTTCACTGTCTCCAGATGTGTAACTCAATTTACGTTCGTACTTCAACGCAATCTTTGTGGTGATAATGTAAGCGTCATTAGCATTGTCATCCTCTACCTTTTGTGCACAATGACTCCATTCATCGAGGGTCAAACCATCACTCAAAAAATGGTTAGATCCTGCTTGATCTGCAAATTGACCTTTAGTATTGTCAGATGCGTCACAACCAGTGAACGCACCTGCTTCGTTTTCACGAAGGATATCGTTGGAGGAGCCACACTGACCGTACGAGACAGAAGCGGTCAAATCTTGTTCCAGACCAGAGTTACTTCCTACAGCCAAACCCGTCACTGCTTCGGAAGTCATACCAGACCAGTAAAACGCTTTTGCAGTGACTTTATTAGCAACTAGGTCGTAGCCCAAAGTAAAGTCAAATGTCAATGTTACTTCATCTCCAGCAGATGCTGTAGTGCGCGAACATGGGATACGAAGGTCATAGATAGCGAAAGTATCGTCCTGGTCCCTGAATTGAACGTCTAAGAAGCCAGTACAAGAAGGGCTTGAACGAATAGTATGTTTTTTGATTTGTCCGTTAACTGCTGAAGATTCAAATGACAATTCTGAGGCTGTAGCAGCTTCAGTACAGTCGGCGGCTGGTGCAGCAGCACCGGTACAAACTTGAGAATCTGATGTATATCCCATCATTGTGTTGGTTCCAACGATATCAAATTTAAGCACTTGAGATGCAGTTTCCGTGAATTTACTAATGCTCATAGTGATTGCTGCGCCAGCTTTGTCAACCGTTGCTAGCTTACGTCTAAGCAATGACAATTCTGCATCGCCGACAAGAATTCTTCGCCCGTCTACTTGAGTCACAGAAGCTAGTACCGCACCTGCACATGAACTAGCATCACCGGTACATCCAGTAGCACTGGCAGCACTATCGAAAAATACAATGTGACTTTTTTTCGCGAACGCGGTATTTGCCACAACAATTCTACACTTGTTGTAAAAAAGATCATTTGCTGCTGTAAGCATATCAGAGCTCATGGTGTACACTTTGCCTTTGCCGTTAGTCTCGCATGCGGCTGAGATTTTCAGACCAGAGCTAGCAGACTGTGCTGGGTCCTTACTGTCATCGGTAACAATCAAACGAGCAGTGGAAAGGAAATCGAATTCACTATCGTAATCACCGTAATCAGTGGTTCCTTCAACCTTAGGAGTGAAAAATTCACCTAGAACGTGGCCATCTGCATGCTGTGGGTCGTAGTTTGGAGCACCACAGTTACTTGTACCATCAGCATCACAATTTGGAAGTCTCAAAGCTTTACCTGCCTCTACACCTGATCCAACTGGGTCAGCAAAGATATTTTGCAACGTAATACAGTCGGTGGTAGAACCATCACATCCACTTTGCAAATCAGCTACATTAATATCAACAGCTACATCAATTTGTGGACCACCACTCTGTGTAGAAAATCCCTGTACAGCCAATCGGTTAGAGCAAAGCTGACATCCAATGTATCCCTTCTTCCAATGAGCAAGTCCACCATACAAAGCTTTGTACGTACCTGCTAGCTCATATTGAGCAAAGTCACGGTCATAATACGTGGTACCCATGCAGCCATTTGCTGCCAATGAATCACCGGCGTTGGACTGACCAGTGGTCGCACAGTCACCAGATTTATAGCTAGCAAAGGCTAGTGGGGTAGCAGCTACACCAGAATTCAAGAAGCTATTTTTTGAACTGTCGTAGAAGTTTTTGTAATCGTTGTGAACTTCCAAACCTTCCTTGATCAAGTTAAAGTTACCAGCTTCCTGGTTCAATACTTCAACACCAGACTGGGAGTTAATTAAGTAACGAGAGTCCATAACGTTCAATTTGTAGGTAATTTGAAGCTCACCAGCACTACTGGTACTTCCAGTAATACCATCAGCCGCAGCATCAGGAATGGAAAGTAAGGTATGAGCATTCGTCAAATCTGGGTCATCTACGTGGCCATCGCCAGAGACAACCGAACCGGCGTCAGCTTTGTTACCAGGAACAAAACGCAAAGGCACTTTGATAATCTTTTCTTTTTTCTCTCCTAGGCCCAATGCGCTTTCTTTCTTTGTGAAAGTAATTTCAGCGTATGCATAACCCAAATATTTGTTGTTTTGAGGAACGTAATGGCAACTCAATTTCTTTGCGGTAAAATCCGATGCGAACCCATACCATAAATCAGCGTCGTCCATACCTTTAATTCCGTCTGCCAATACACCAGAACTCATTTTATCTCCGATGTTACCCTTGTAAGACACAGTACAACTTTCGTCGTATTCTGATACAGCTTCATCACTGCCTAAGAAGAGATGTGCGGCATGCTCAATGCATCGCCATTTTTCTTGATCAGTGGGTTGAGCAGCAACATCAGTCAAATCGCACGCGATTGCAGCTGCTTGTGAAGTCAATTGCGTTTCAGCGCGGATTACTCGAGATGCGGTGTAGTCGAAGGCTGTGGCGCCTTGATGCTCTTTGAGAGTAAACACTGTGCATCGGCCTTTGCCACTCACGCTACCTTCAACGCATGTAGCTCCACCTGGGCAATTATCAAGAACTGGATTGCTTGCATCAGACAAATCCTTTACGTTACAATAGGATTTTGCATTTGAAGCGGCATCATACATTCTAGGCTGGAGAAGTGTTACGGTTGCACGTTGCGCATAAGCAACGGAAATTAAACTTAGCAATACTATAAGAATCTTATTCATATTTTAATTTAAATTCAACGATATAATATACAACAAAAAATTTGTTTAAGCATCTTTGTCGTATATAATCATGGTTCCCCATATGTAAAATGTTACTTAGACCCGGGGTTAAAACTCGCCTAGTTAGGGTAAAAAGATTTGACCATAAAGTCCATTCACACATTAACCGGCATTGTCGGTTTGGTACCGGGTGTGTTCATGGAACTTCTCTATGTTTAGTCATGTTTGGGTGCTTTGTTGTCTTCGCATTATTTCTTTTACTGTTGTTCTTTGTAATTCAACCATGCAGCAGTGATTTAGATTGTGCTCAAGCAAATCCCTGTAGCATAGATTTTTGTCGTGCTAATTACTGTGTTCACGAATATAAAAAAGATTGTTGTATGATTGATAACGACTGCGCACAAACATCATGCCATTCAACATTCTGTAATAAAAATTTGAACAAGTGTACCGCCATGCAAAAACAGAATGGCACACAATGCGATGACCATGATAGATGTACTGTTAACGATAAGTGCTGGAGTGGTGAATGCCAAGGAAACACACTGAACTGCAACTTCAACCAATGTGCAAACGGGCAGTGTTATAAAGATAGAGGCTGTGTTTACACGAATAAGCTAGATGATACTCCATGTGACGATTCAAATGCCTGTACGGTGGGAGATAAATGCTGGAATGGAATGTGCACATCTGGTATCCTAAAAGATTGTAGCTACTTAGATAGCGGATGTAATATGGGCATATGCGACACTACCGTTGGATCATGTCTTACCGTGCCTAAGGCAAATGGTGACCCATGTTCATTAAGTACCAACGAGTGTCAGGAAAATCCTGTCTGTAAGAACGGACTATGTGAAGCAGAGCAGAAGACATGCTTCGATAATAATCCATGCACAATAGATGCCTGTGTAGCTGGAGTAGGATGTACCTCTATTTACAATTTTACCACAGGTACATGTGGGGCTGGATGTACTACTGATTTTGATTGTCCAACAGATTATGTTTGTCACGATGGTACATGTTTAAATATGCCGATGGGTGAAACTATAGATGTTCGTTTTATTGACTACGAACTAGAAAACTGTACAAAAAATGGCGTTAGTGGCCATAGATTGCTCCTCAGTTTCGTCATGACGGCAGATAAGAATGTAATTTTACTGGATACTTACTACAATATCATTAAAGAGGCAGCAGATATCACTACACCTACAGCACAACCTTTAGGATTTATAGATGAAGTGTTGAACTTAGATACCACACTTCTCAACACAGACACATCACGGTCGGCATTTATGGTTACTACAGCATGCCAGGCAGTGACAGGAAGTAATTGTGACACCATTTTTGCCCAACGAAATTATAATTTAAACCTTAAATTGACACAGTGCATGGATGTTTCAGTAAAACCTTACCAAAATTGCATCGATCCTAATATTCATGTGTCAGCAAATGTGGCCATTAGTATTTCAGATTGTAAGAATTTTGCAAGAGAAGAAATATTATATGTCATTGGAGCCGGTGTACTGTGGCACCGAGATACTGAGTACGTTGGTATGAACACTAGCAACGTCATAGACTTAAATCCATACCTAGCAGAGGAAACCAGGGTGTATGCTGGAATCAACACGAATATATATAATAATTCTAACTTACGTGCGAATTTGTATTCGGTTAGAGTTTGTTCGCCATTAGATAATCACCATCTAACACCTTGTGTAACTGGGCAGCTTCATCAAAATAATTCTTTTTGTCCATATGTTGGATGCTTTGGGTGGGAAAACACGTTTGATAACCCATTGAATCATTATATAGATTTAATGCAACTGGGATACATAACAGCAATAGCGAAAACGGGTACATATGATTCGTACGGCTGTTACTATGATGATATATATTTTGGTAGTGATAGTAAAAAATGTGACGCGCAACTATGTCCATCCCAATGGTGGCCCCATCCGATGGACGATGGGTTAAGTTTCTTATTAGAATGGGTAAAAACTCACCCTAAATATGGTAAGGATCCAACGTTAGTTGTTGATATGGTATACAAAATAACACAATGTGCCAGTAATTTAAGAAGTGGAAGGGAAGAACTACATCAAATTAACACAATAAAATTAAAGTTATGATACTTAAAAAATGCAACACTCGATACATATTTTTCGTTGTTCCAGATGACTGATATGTAACATTATTAATCGTACAACTAATTCCTAACTCTGCCAATATTTTACCTTCATATGCACCCGGCTCTATGCATACCTTAGGAGTTGTAGACGCGTACATTAAATTTCCAGGATAATTATGATGTGATATAGAACTGCCGCTACGAAAAGAATAAGGGTGATACAACTCTACATCTCCGATATATAAATCAGCACCTACCACACTCCTATCAACTCTTAATAAACAATTATCCATTGGTGTCAACGTAATATTTGGTAAAGGTTTTAATATTGAAGTACCGTCATCGTATTTTATCTTTGTGTCATACAAACGTGGGTAACACGTTCCACCAAAAGTATATCCTACAACCCACTCGTTGAATCCTAATTGATTTGTTATTTCACGTACGGATCCAGCAAAAATTAATCCATGAAGTAATTCATGTCTCAGTACCGTTCGTAGATCATATCTGTAGGAAATATTAGAACAATCTTTATCTACGTACCAACCATTGGGTGGGTAAGGATTGAAAGCAATATGCATGTCAAATGCTGCTCCTAGCGATGAATTTCTTCGTTGAGACATAGCTTCATATATTGTTGAAACCCAGTACTCTCTACTGCTTAAATGTAAATTTTGAGAGGCGTATGCTAATACTGTAGTATTTTCAAGCGAATAATCAAAAAATACATTTATGCGTGGGCTAGTTGGTACACGGGGACAAGATGAAACAATTTCGCCCCAGGTTTCCATTGTTATATTATCTAGATCAATATTATCTGGAGACACAACATTTTCAACCTTATGTTGAATTAACATTTCCCATTCTACTGAATTACTTCGTATTACGTGAGAACGCACACGACATACAAAGATAAACAGCAGCAAAAGAAAAAACTTCATTAACTATATATATGTAAGGATTAACCAAATATATATATATGAATGTGATAGTTGTACTGCTACTTTTAAAAATTTGTCAAAGCACAGCGACACTATGTAGTATACGAGATCATGTCATGTATGGTGGACCATGCCACTACAATGCTTCAACTGGTATAAAATTAGGCACTTACAAGTCTGCTGCTGCTGGATACGTAGATGGAACGGGAGTCTACACAGGTTCAAAAACCAAAACGTACACCGGTCCTATGGATCAGGTAACAGATTGGGGGCCAACTGGTGGCTACATTAGTAGTAACTCGCCCTATCAGCTAAATGTGGAAAGAAATACTAATGTTCACACTTACGGTACATGCACAGATTTACCGTACGGTAGTGTGGAAGAAGAGAATTTTATAGCTGCACATATGTCAGGAAATCGAGAGGATCCGGATCTGTACGTAATTGACATTCAACCATCTGCAACTTCATTGTACGTATGTACTCCTATTTATCAACAACGTTGTCTTACGTTTGCCTCTGGGTTTACTCAGTATGATTTGTCTGCCACGTCACAGGGTTCATGTATAGGTCTATACATTTTATCTCCAGCTATGTCAGTTTGTCAATTAGAAACCGGTGTTCAGTGGACAATGACTGGCTATGGATTGACCGAACTTCGGGGAACAGTAACACTTACTGCTGATAAGACTATACTACATGTAAAAGATTCAGAATATCGGCATGTCGGTCAGTTCAACCAACACGTGCACTCTTTACCAGCAGATACGATGGCGTTGGATGTAACCCGTACACATGTCTCTTTTCGAACCATTAGCAATTCATTTTTGACATATTATGGAACAATGGAGACAGAAGTTATTTCATACGTAGCTAATACAAATCATCCAATCACAAATTGGGCCGCGGAGGAATTCGACGTGACATTAAAAACATCTGTGCCATGTAAGTTACAATGTTATGGAGGTACCTACCTGTTTAACTTTACATGTGTTGATCACACCATGACAGACAAAAGTGAGTGTATGGGCGGAGTATTTGTTTCTGGTACAAATGCCACTGATAGTTCTTGTTCCCCTTGTGTTGACAGTTATGATTTACTTAACATGTGTACGCAATATTCATACACCACAGAAACTTGTAAACGTGGCATATTTACACCTGGTACCAACGTATCTGACACTTCTTGTGTTGAATGTCCAATTGATAAGTATCAATTTCAAAATGCATGTAGGGATTGTGTTGATTTAAAAAACCATTTTCATTCCGAAACCTGCTGCACAGGAACCGATCAATTAGAAACACCATACAATTTGAGAGTCCAACCCTTTCGAACCGTGTGTCAAGAGATATTAGATGCATGGAGATACGATTGTGATCAGATATGTTTTGATTAAAATTTAATATTATTATTTTTTTGACGTGTTATTATCATTTGTGCCGCATCATTACTCTCTAAAAATAACTTCAACTCTCTCCTAAACTCTAGAATGTCATTCAACTCCGCATCACTTAAGTCACTGGTGCATCGAGATTTCTTTAGCAACGAAGCCATCTCAAACATTTCAGGTCCTGCTTGAGATATGTGCTCATCTGCCTTTTGATGTGACATACCAGTGTAGGTACCGACCAGGTTACCACATAAGATAGCGAGTAAAAAATATACATTTCCTCCTACAATTATTAAAAATGCAAATATGTATAGGATAAAGGAAAGAACTGTGTACACTAACATGTTGAATATCTTTCCTGCACGCTTTGGATCACCCTTCTCCAACGCTAACGTTTCTCTTGTTTCTTGTGCGTTCCATATCCACACAAAATTTCTAAAAATTTGATTTAAAAATGCTAAAACTACTAGCAACCAGAATACTCCTTCTGTGCATATCAATTCTTTTAAATCTAGATTTACGCTAAATGGCGGATGACTTCGGTTGATGCCACAAGTATCAGAAGGAACGTTGCCCATTTTTTTACAAAAATCTGTCCTTTATATATCTTGTAATTCTACTACACATCGCAATAAAAGTTCAACACGGTACATGGAAGCGATTTTCCATTTTCCAAATACCACTTCACCTTCTTCAGGCACGGTTTTACTATTAAACCATACATAGTAACTATTTGGACCCTGCTCTTCCCACATGCTGTACTCACCTACATTATATTCACTAGCTTTTATCCAAACTCTTTTTTTAGCATCTGTATAAGCATTGTCTCCTGTTGGACGTTTACGTGGTACTTGAACCATATATTGCCTCTTTAGTACAGACGCTGGATTGGGCATACGACTCATTTAAAATTTTAAAGAAAGAAGTCGCTTATTTATATGTGGCTTCTCATCTTCCTTCTTCAATTTTGTTGCCTCTTGAGTTAATTCTTTTTGTGGCATTTTATTCAAGTATGTAATATTACGAGATAATCTTTGTTGTCCAGGTTCTGGCCAATTTTCTCCAGGTATTTGCTCAACCGTTACAAATAAAAAGTTAACTGCTACTACTCTACCCCAGTACGTTACAAATTTCCCTTTAGTTCCTGGCAGAACACTTTTTCGTCTCCCATTTCTTACACCCGTTTCTTCAACAGAATCTTTTTCTTCTATTTTGTCTTCCCACCATACTATGTCACCAGGTTGTATATTATCATCTAAGTATACATGTGCGGATATCGTTCGCAATACGGTGCCTTCTTTCCCGGCGTTCAGGTAAGGACGTGGAATATCTTCAATTAAAAATGGGCGGATATATCGACCATATGTTCCTCCTGGAAAAGCCATTTCGGTTTTTTTCCATTCGCTCCATCCTCCGTTTTTTTGATCTGCACAACACATGGCTACGCGTGAAGCGTGCATGTTCTTTCCTGTCGTAAACAATTTGGTAGGGTACTTCCAATCAGCCGTATCCATCCTGGCGCTTAAATTTACACAATCACCAAAGTAATCCACTTTATTAACTCCATAAATGTCTGGTTCAATGGATGTTAAACGCTTTAACACTCCCGATGGCTTCGTACTTTTACTCATAAATTTACTATTAGTAAATGCAATTCCTATCGACGATCCTACTGGGAGAGCCGCGCAAACAGATAGGCAATGATTCCATACGGTGGATGGTGCTCTGCTAGAGTCAACATAAATCATAGAGTCAGAGGAACGCTTCACTTTAACGAGAAAGCATTTGTTTTCAAAGACACTGTTGAATGTATCTATGGTTTGCGAATGTACCGTTTCGAATTCATTGACAAGTGGCTTGAATAAATGGGGATTTTCTCTGACGTCTTCTGGTTGTATATGTAGATGATAATGCACAAATATCATAAAACCATCCACTGCTTCGACTTTATACTTTTCTTTGTCATATACTTTATCACTAGCATCTAATTTCAATATGAATTCCAACAGATCCTGTTCCTCTTCATTTATTTTAAATTTAAATTCCTTTTCAGCATCGGTACCTCTAACTCGTTTGACCATTTCACCTGCCTGTGTCACTCCTATACCTTTTTTCCATGGTGCAAACTCCTCCGCTCGTTCAGACTCCTTTATCACACTGTACCAATAACTTTTGTATCCCCGTCTTCTTGTCTGTGTGGGATACTCTGGATTTTTTGTCTTTGCGTAGTACGTATATTCCATTGGAGAAATATCGCTGAATGCTACGCCAATACGAACGTAAATTGCATTATAGAATGGTTCACTTAAAATAAAAACTTTTGTTTCCGCTTGTTCCGTTACCTCCTTTGGTTTAGTGGAGTCATATTTTGCATTTAAATCTTCTTCTATCTCAGGTACCGTAGCTTTTAAAATAAACCGTTCTCTACCTATAGAATATACATGTTTTAAAAATTGTCCTACATGTTTCACGTGTTTCTTCAACTTCTCTTGATCTTCACATGAGTACAATACAGTCCAGGCATCTCCTTCTGGAGAATTGGGTAAGATGTATTGTTCAATGCCATCTTGTACAGTCATATTAATCACATACTCTGTAATATTGTTTGTTCTGTTAACGGCTTTCAGCATCCACAGTGGCAGATTTGCCCATATCGTTGAAGACTTTTTTATATCAGTGGACAAAGCACCAAAAAACATTATATAGAAGAGACAATATGATTTATAGTGGAAAACCTTAGATCATTGAAACCTATAAGTACATAATAGTGCCTAGTAAATGAAGATTCTTATTTTACTATCTACTGTGCTTTTCGCTGTGCTAACCTTTATGATTAATAGAGAAAAACTTACCAAAAAGTATACGATGGTTATGGTAAAGCATCGTGGGTTGGAAGAGTATGTCAACGCCACAATAAAAAAAATTAATAGTCTTTGCAAACAATACGATTCATGTGATAAGTATTTGCGTGGTAACAACGTAAGTGTAGGGCCAGTCAAAACGAATAAGAGCATTTATTTTCATTTAAATTTGTGGAAGAAGCCATATTCCTGGCGAGATTGTAAAAAGTATGAGAAGGGAAAATTAAACCGTACAGAAGCTTTGTATCAACAGTTAAAAAAAGTGGTGAAGGTATTTAACAACACAAAGTACATTGTAGGATATGGGACGTTGCTAGGTATTGTACGAGACAACAAAATGAATGTTAATGAGGTAGATAACGATATAATAGTGGGTAAAAATTTTAAGCCAGATCCTTATAAAGAGGCGTTGTTCAACATGGGTCTTATTATTTTCAAGTCTGGTATCTATCGAATATGCGAATATAGTCCGAAACGAAGTGCAAACATGGCACCGTGGAGCGAGGGCCACTACAGCACATACACGGACGTATACAGTCAACTGCCCTATGTATTAGTGGATCCTGAAAAACCACATACTGTTATTCGAAAGAAAGTAAAAGCCGTCCAACGTAAATTCAGAGATATCTATGTAAATATCCCACAGGATACATTGATAGATGAATGGTTTCGCAAACGTTATGGTAATTGGAAGGTTCCATCCATCACGGGATGGAAAAGGAAGGTAAAAAATACATTCAAATAATACTAGCCACCAGACGTACACATGTAGGCGCCGTATCTTTATATCTAGCATATGTATCCGATTCAGATACATGTATTATGTTGAACCCTCTATCTTTTATTTTTTTTACTAAGTTTTTTGTATCAATATACCTTCTGTAATGTTTCGATGCGTACGAAGTCTCTACAGTATTCTCACCTTTACCATCACTTAGCTTATCTGATGTGCTCCTGGCTTCGATAGCTATGTAATTGCAATTATTCATTGCGTAATCTAATACTTTTGCTTCCACTTCTTCTGGTATAGAATGTAAGGAGAATCTCATGTACACCAAATCATACTGTCCCTCAACCTTATCCATGGATTGTTGTAAGAACGTGACATTTGATTTGTCATTTGGTTTTGTTGCTAAATCTACACCTACTACTGTGCCAAACTTAGATAGGTAGTAAGCATCTCTACCGTTGCCGCAACCTAGATCTAAAATGGAATTAATTTTAAGGGCCTTTTGGTCTACCAGCATATTGACAATAAACAATGCAAATGCTGATGGATCCAATGGAACCGCATCTTCCTTGTTGTACACGTTTTCCCAGTAATTATTGTCCATTGTTTATTCACATATTTGGTGTATTTATAGAGTGGTATATTGTACCAAATGCTGAAGGTTGCTGTGGTAGGAGATATCGATGTAGGAAAATCCTCATTAGTCAGTCGTTTTGTAAATAGAAATAAGATACCATCCGTTGAGCATACGATAGGTGTTGATGTAACTGTGACCTCATTGTTTGTTCACGGTAAAGTCCATCGAGTAAAGTTTTTTGATTTGACTGGTAGCTACTTTTATGAGAACTTGTACGATAGTTATCTCTTAAATGCAGAGTCCATTATCGTAGTATACGATGTTACACGATTGAAAACATTTATTAAGGCGAAGCTATTTGTGAAAAAAATAATTAAAATTCATTCAGAGGATTATCCTATAATACTGGTAGGAAATAAAATGGATAATATCGCACGTAGGCGAGTAGACTTATCTCAAGCACTGGGATATGTAAAAGGAGTATGCAATACCTATTATATAGAAACTAGTGCCAAAAATGGTGTAAATACATTAGATTGTTTAAGAATGTTAATTTCTGAAGCTTCTAGAAACCAAAAAATAAATGTAAGTAAGAGAGTTGAAGAAGACGAAGCCACCAAATGTAATATAGTATAAATTGTACATAATAATATATATAAATGGATGTTCTAACCAATTCTACAAAATTTACCGAAGTCGAACATGATGTGTTAAATTCAATTGAATACGCCATTTGGATTATAGCTGGAATAGCGATATCCGCGTTAGTATGCTGTGTATGGAGTTTCTTTGATAGAATAATACGTGTATTAGCATGCCTGTGTAAACCACTTACGTGTTGCTGCCAGCCCTACAGCCAACTACGTGATAGTGATTAAGATTGACTATATAAAGACTTTTTTCATTAAATAAATGTCAACAACATTCTGGTTAAATTTTGTTATACTGTGTCTCATTTTCGAGGACTATGGAAGAAGTAAAGAGTTGATAGCTTTAAAGGAAGACTGCATGTGTACAGACGTATGCAAGGAAGATAACAAGGAGCTATTAGGACAAGGAACGTGGCGCTTTTTACATTCTATTGTAGAACATGTTGAACGAACAAAAGATAATGAACAATTATTTCAAAATTTTATTCAAAGTTTACAATACCTATATCCATGTAAAGAGTGTAGAAATCACTTACAAGAGATGACTTTCGATGATATTGAGATGACTCCACTGTGGTTATGTAATTTTCATAATAAGGTAAATATACAGTTGAAGAAAACACCGTTTGATTGCGCGTCTTTTAAGTAACTTTTTTTTACTGTTTACAGAAAATAATATACCAGTTTTCGTCTTTGACCGTAGCGAATATGGGGAATAATGTTAAACCAATGCTTTAAATGGAAAACGAACTTTACCTCACTTCTGAAAACTAAAAAAAACTTACTTGAAATACATGTAGTTACGGTTAGGGTTATTAAACTTACTTAAAAGTTGTGCGTGATTTATTGATTCATTTTTAGAACATTTTTTGGAAGAAAGTCGAGGTCTTATTAGCATGTAAATAGCACTGTGTATGGGGAACTGAAAAAATCATTTCGAGTCGGTAGTTAAACTAAAAAAAAATAATTAACACTATGATATTATTATTATTATTATTATATTTGTAGAACAACTAATATTAAAACATATGTACGCATACAGTCTAAAGAAACACTGGTACTCGTTCAAAAGAATAAAACAAAAGTAGCTAATCACTTCAAGGGAACGATTAAAAAGAAGCATATAAAAATTAAGAAAGAAAGATGATTTTAGACGTGGAAACATTATGCAGGTTCTTCATGAACTTTCTAATGTACATGGTAGAAAGTGGCGATGACGAACTTTGGAAATCAGAGAATACGAATATGGAACACTGGACCTTTGAAGAGGACTGTGCATTGGCATTCATCTTTTGGATTCAAATGTCACGGATTTCTCTTATTATGAAACAAGCAAAGAAAGCTAATGGGGTTCAATCCCACGATGCAGATGGAGACTGTACCGGTTGCATAGGATGTATGGCATACAATGACTTTAAACTGCCCGGCAACGACGCTAACCTGATCAAAGTGCATGTTTCTAAAGTGCAAAACGGCGAATTACAACTAACTGCTGTTCCTTATGAGTGGATAAAAGCTTTACTGGAGCACTTTCCAGACTCATTAAATATCTGCGACGGTATCTTCTTACGCTACTTTTCAGCATCAACGAAACGTTTCTTGTTAAATCAAAGTGTTTTGGAATCAGTAAAGGATATTGGATATTTTATGATGGGTAAAGTTGGCTTTGAAGTCCATAATAAATCTCAATGGGACGAGATGTTTGAAATGGAAAAACCGAAAGACTGTAGGTACGTACCTGTAACTCGGATTTCCTCCAACGTCGTTGGTTTTGCGATTAATCAAGCCAAAATGAAAAAGAAGTTAGCAAAGAGGGAGAGAAGAGAACGCGATAAAAGAGCAATTGATTTCCAAAGGAAATTAGATGCTGAAGATGCAAAGAAGTGTGCTGTTGCAAAAGCGGAGAGAGAGAAATTGAGAAAGGCAGTTAGAAAGCAACTTCACCAAAGTGATAAAGCACGCAAATGGGGACTAAAGTTTCAAGACGAAAGAAGAGAAGCTTTAAGAGAAACTGTCACATCATTTGTTGGATCTCTTTCTTATGAAGAGAAAAGAGCAATGCTTTTCCAAAATAAAGTTGATGCTGAGTGGACTGAATTAAAGCGCACACGCGAGAAGAGAGAAGGTAAAGGTATTATGAGTGGGTACGGGAAAAAGAAAGCAGTAAAACGAAGAAGACTTTAAATGGTATGGTTAGATGTATTTTTTAGCCGGTGAACCAACATGTCCAACTGACCACGCAACCGCTGCAAATGTATGTGAAAAGTCTGCTCGTGGTTGATCTTAACAATGATGTCATGTGTGTAGTAAACTCCCATTACCCATAAAATAACCATAAATATAAAGAAATTGGGTAGAAATCGTTCCATAATAAATTAAAATATACAAAGTTTATAGTGTCTTAATGAGTACTTTTATTATCTTTATAATTACTTCCCAATGAACGCATCGTCTGGTTGTGATTCAACCCCGATGTTTTTTTTGCAGCATGATAATTTTCAGCAACATAGTTGTTCCACTTTGGAGCTGGTGTTACTGGCTTTTTACTATGATTGTAGGACAGTGTACCTGTAGATATTGCATTTCCAAAACATGATGTTGGGCTATTATTCTCCATTTTCAATGATTTCTTTTACTTTTATACTGTCTATTTTTTGTACCAACCAGTCATATACATGGTCCGGTTTCATGTGATCGATATCAAGTGCTCCTTCGACTGTTAGTATACTAGTTTCTTTTATCATATACATCACAACTTGTGAACAAAAAAATTTTTCAGGACGCTCCCCTGGTGGTATACTGAACGGTGTTAGCAACAATACTGCTCTGGGAATGTCATAATTTCTGCCTAGCATCTTAATATTCCATTTTATTACGTTGTACATATGTTCTTCATCTAACTTTATTTTTAGGGTATCATAAATGGCTGATGTTGGAGGCTGTAAAAAAGCATTTTCCTCATCTTCTTTTAAAATGCGCATGGACATAATGTCCCCAAATAATATATAAAATGCTACTGTTATGTCACCGGTTAAGTTCTTTAAGTTATTTGAGATGTTTTGACATATGTCCGGTGCATAACAATCATTCAACGATGTGTCAAATAGAAAGCGTAGCATAGATACATCTATTGTAACTGTGGTTTCTACATGACAATATTTTCCAGCGCATTTGTTTAGCAGATTATTATAGCAATCAACCGGCAGGGCAAAATTAATAGAAACATCCATATAGAAAAAAAGAGTAGAATGTTTATAGGTATAAATAAAATTACTTTTTATATAAAATGACAGTTGTATTAATAATTTCTCTATTGCTACTGTTTATTATTGTTATGCTTGTAGTATACAAGACTTACATTTATATCAGGGGTAGACAAGAAGAAACAGAAACAACTGATTTGCTGACTAATTTGTTACCGTTTATTAAATCGGTTGATGAAGGTAAAGAATATTCCTTAATTTAAGCACATGTATTACTTGTACATACCCCACTATCGCATTCATTTGCATGTGCACAAGCTTCACCCTGTTGTTTCTCACCATATTTAACAAACCCAGAACACGTTGAACCCGCTACGTTCATACAAGCTGCATTGTATCCATGGAATATTCGTGAGCACTGATAGTCGTAACCCTTCAGGCAGCAGCGAAGGTCTGTGTATCGTTTTTCTATGTCTTGATTTGCATTGGAGTTTCCACTACACTTTTTACATATTCTGTCCCCACCACCATTATTGTTAATATTGGGTGTTGGAGGAATAAATTCGTATTCGTCAGATTTACAACATTTTGTCCCACCTACAATATTTAAATCATCAAATCCTGGAGTGTGCTCTCCAGTAGGACACACTGCACATTGGCCATTGACCACATGATAGTTCTCAGGACAGTAGTTATCATCACATACTGTGTTTAGTAAAGCAATCGAATCACCTTCTAAATTGTATGTGCCTTCAGCGCATGCATTACAAGCTCCATTAACAACATGTTCATCCCTACGACAACTGGTGGCCTGTGGATCGCATGCGTCGCCGGTAGGCGCTACGACGTACCCGTCACTGCACGTACATGTACCGTCGGCGGCCATGATTGCATTAGCTTTACATCTATCAAACGTAAAGGCATTTCCATCAGAATCTAAACCACTACATTGCTGTTGCAGATCAGCAGGAGAATTGTCTATACAGTTGGAAGAAGAATGTAAATTGTACCTTCTTTCTAAATCATGTATTGGCTCGTATAATCGTCTTCTAGAAGCCACAGCTGGGAAATATTGTACTCCATCACATTCTACAGTAACGGTTCCGTCTCCTGAACTACAGGCAGTGACCTTTTCACATAAGAAACTCTGAAAAGAAGTACATAATGTTTTGCCAGGATCAGTTGGTTTCAAAAGAACCGTTTTTTCTCCAACGGCTTCGCCTTCTTTGTTAATCGGCTTTGCTAGCACTGGAGCTGCTTCTGCTGCTGCTTTAACTGCTGCTGGGTCTGTTCCTCCCTTTGGAGGCACATAACGGTTGTTATCGTCTACTGTTCTAATTATATCCGTAGCAACACCTTCGCTTGCAAATAATATTGCAATGACAGTTTTCATTTGCGTTTTCTTCAACGATGTATCTGCTGATATTGTATTTACTCCCATATCACATCCACACTTGATTCCAATCTTTCCAGCACCATTTGCGCTGCATCCAGAAGCGAGGGGCTTGTAGAAACAGGCATGCTTATGGCATGTAGTTGGGATGGATGGTCCACTGTCCATACCGATAGCAGTATCCTGATCGATAGCTTTCAAAATTTGACTGGCACCTTCGTTCCAACTGATGTCGTTGTCTACAGAATCTTCTTTATTGTTAGTAAAGTTGGATGCTGTGATAACATGTTGTTGATGGGCAGCCTTTGTACCGTCAGTAGCTGACAGATGCATTGCAGCCCCTCCTTTTTTACCAGCGGATTTGACCAAATTATTCTTAAAATTTATTTCCAATAATGTATTCAAACAGTCATGATCTCCAACTGTGTATTCACTAAAGACACCTCCTCCTCCTTCTTCCGCTTCATTGGAATCGAAAATAACTTTACTTAACTCCATTGAAGAACAAGATAGGGATTCAATTGCCCCACCATATGTTTCAGTGGCTTTGTTGCTTTTAAATTCACTGTCCCGTATATCCAAATTATTCTTTTCACTCGCATATACCGCACCTCCCTTTTTACCTTCATTTCCTTCGAATACGCATGATGTACTTGTTAAACTACTTTCTTTTCCCAATGCAATCGACCCACCCTCGTCCGCAACATTATTTTTAACTATAGTACTACCCAATGTAACCCCAACAGCTTTGTTATTTGCGGTATCTGGTGTATCTAAATATAATGCACCACCTGATCCATCTGGAGCTTCATTGTTTTCAACTGTTGACCCAGAGATAGTAATTATGGCAGAATTTGTTGCGTAAATAGCACCTCCTTTTTTACCTGATGCGACCTTATTATTGCGAATTATACTGTCTTCAATCTTTACTTCGCCATTATCAACATAGACACTACCGCCGTCATCGTCACTGTAGCCTTCTTTAAGGTCTAAATTTTTTATAGTCAATTTGTATCCATTTTTCACTATGAAATGACGATGTAAATCGTCTCCACTTAAAACTATTTTATTTCCACCCCTTAATTTGAACCTTCGTGCAGCAGCAGCATCTGCCTCGATGGTCAAGTCGCCACTCAATGTTACCGTTTGTTTCAACGTACATGATTGTGTTAGTTTTACTGTTCCAGAAGAACCTACTGTCGTACATTGTTGATATTTTACATCGATTATTCCCACATGTGTTGCGGAGCCATCTGTGCTAATATAATATAATTTACCTATCTCCACTGGTGTAAGTACGGCAACAGATTCGTCAACACCTGTTTCTGGAGCAATACTATCCGAGCTCACTATTGAACTAGTTGGAACAGGTGATGGAACAACACCATTTACACAGTCTGGACAGTCGGCAGCGTTAACAATTCTTAATGGTGACCCCGTTGAAGATCTAACAAAACTATACGATTCACCAACCCGCACGGTTAAAGTTGGATTACTTATATCATTATCAAACGGATCTTTCGATGTGTACTTGTCTGTATCAAAATCCATGTATATAACTTTTCCTTCGTAAGCACAAAAGGTATTGTCACCAGTTGGAACGTCTCCAGCGGCCCTTGTTGCACCGGAAAAACACGGAACACACGCGCTGTCGGATACCCTGTAATTCTCAGCACACACACAATCTGAAGAAACTTGTGAATGTTTCTTTTCAATTGTAGTGTACCCTTGTGCGCAAATTTCACATGTACCGTCTCCTTTGCTTCTGTAACCTTCAGTACATGTACAGAAAGTTTCTGTGATTGAATCTGCCGGGTCGTTTTCATTTCGCTCACTACCAGTTGGACACTGTGCACACGTAGAACTACCGGTGGATTTAAAGCCAAATGAACACAAACAACTGGTGGCAACATCTGTTTTATCACCCTTTGGTTTTGTATATGATGGTGCGTTACATGGAGCACACAATCTACTTCCATCCGATCGATAATTCTCATCACAATAGCAAAATGTATCTGCTCCGGACGCTGTAGCTTTTCCGTCAAAGTGAGAGTTTAGGTTACAATTTTTACATACGTTGTTGTGTACGTATTGATTGGTTGCGCAAATTATATCTACACATGTTGTAGCACTACCAGGGACTGCTGTTGAACCTAATTTAGTAGTTCCAGGGGCACATGACTGACAATCGCCGTTAGCATCGGTATGAAAATTATCGTTACAAGTACAGTATGTGTTAGCATTGGTGGTTAAATCTCCCGCACTACGAAATGAATTAGCACCGCACGCAACACATGCGTTATCTTCAACATGTTGATTAGTTACACAAGTTTGTGCAGTACATGTTGTATCTGTAGTCATCGGCGAATTTGCCGGGGCAGTACTTCCAGGAGCACAAGGATGGCATTCTCCGTTTTGTACGTACTGATTTGCGCCACATTCTCCTACCAAACATTGCGTGTCAGAGCCGCTCGCTTTGCTACCAGGTGCAGCAGTAGATCCAGCGGCACAATCTACACAAATATTACTTTCAACAAATTGATTACGTTCACAAATAATATCTTCACAAACAGTAGCATCTGGTTTGTCGGTGGTATACTGTTTTCCATATGTTGAAGTTCCTTGTGGACATCCACCACATTGATTCTGGGTATTTACATACTCATCTACCTGGCATGTTACCACATCACATGTAGTATCTGAATCCGTAGTGTCACCGGCGTTTTTAGTAGTACCAGGTGGACATGCGACACATTCACCATTCTGACTGTGTTCATTTATTGCGCATGTTAAAGGGTCACAGTTTGCGTTGGATGTCAACTGATTACTGAAGGTCCCTTGTGGACAAGCATTACAATCCCCACTTGCATCTAAGTATTGATCCTTTCTACATTTTGTAGACGCTGTATTCCTGAAAAAGCTCAAGTAAGAATCCGATAAAATTGCTAAATCGCTCAACTTAAAGGCTATTTTTTTCCCAAAATTTCCTTCTCCGTTAGCAGGGAAAGTTTTGTCTAAGATGTAATTCTTACCAAAAGAATTATCAGCTAATTGTTCTAACATGTATAGTTGAACTTTGTCTGGAAGCTTGACAGATATCATACAAAGAGACATCTCTACATCTAGTATATCGCCTGTAATAGATTGTGTTTTAACCCAGTCACCCGTATCTATGTTTTGTAAAAAGATTACGAGAACGTTGTCCATGGCGTACGCAATTTGGCTCCCCTTACAACTGACGGTACTAGCCACACTCTTACCAATATTCAATCCATTTGCCGCCTGTTTACCAACTTCTTCTAAACTTGAAAATCTTACTCTGTACCATAATACCTCAACGTTTTCGTTGGATACAATTAAAATATCATCATGGTTCATATCTACGTGTAAAGTTGAAGCTGTCGCACTGATTTCTTTTGTATGAATTTTTGACCATGAACCGTCGTTGAAAATAAATATGCATACATTTTTACTACCAACGGTAGCACTGTATTTTCCCGCTGTAGGCATAGCCACTTCTTTTCCAATGTCATCATCTGCACTATAATATGAAAAAATTTCAGTAAAAGATGAAGCATCCTTTTCATAAAAGTATACGTAATTTGTAGCAGAGTCACCAATCATTAATTGTGTGTCACCGCTAGTATCATCTAAATGAGGCCCCTTACTAATTGCAACTGAAGTACATGCCGTTGAAATAGTTGCACTCTCACTATATGACGTTCCATCATGAGTGTAGTACTTTACTTCGGTTCCTAAACAAACTGCCACTTCATTAGCCTGACTGTAATCAATATCTATAATGTTGCTGCTAGATATACTGTTTTCAAATGAGTATCTCCAGTATTGTTGAAGACCACTTTTATTACCAAAGACGCACCCAGCGGTTATCATAAATAAAACTACAGTGAAATATTTCATTATTGTGTAAAACATCTTCCAAATATATATCAAAAAAAATTTAATTAGCACGTATAAAAGAAAAGGGTTTTTACGATATACAATATGCGGTGCTGCTTGTTTACTTTCTTTTTTATATGTGTGGTTATTTTCGTTCAAATTAGATTACGTCAACAAAGGGATGCTTTTAATTTTCCCTTAAAGTTCGCAGTTACTTATGCAGTTGAAGGACAAAGTATTATGAATTCCGAAAGTACAAAACTAACGATTATCAAAGAAAGATTGTTATATGGAACACCAGGTGTTAAAATACAGAATAATACACTTATAAGTTCAAAGGGAGTAGATGTATCGTGTTATTTAAACGTGGTGGGTGAGCCTTTAACATTTCATACACTTTCAATTCATTCAGATGAGAAACCAGTTGCTTCCACAACTGTATTATTAAACACTGTCGGCGTTGGACATGTGTTTGTAAAGCATGAGTTTTTTTATTTGAATCCATCATTTTCAATTTCACATGCTTTTGACAATAGTATGAGTGGTTCATCAAATGGAAAATCTAAGGCTTCTGGTTTTATAGAAATACGTAATTTACAGGTGGTATTGGATAAAGAGATTGGTTTAAATTGGATACAAGTATAAACTTAACTAATATTTTATTATATGACATTTCCACTGCCACGTTCCTCACAAGAACATTATTCTAAGTTTTTTCAAACTACTGTAAAAAAGGGTGTGCTTCAAGGATTCACAATCCAGTGGGTCGGTTCTCCCTTGCCATGTAGATTTAAAAGTGAACAAATAAAAAATGTCATAAGTCCCCAACACGTTTTTATTATGAAAGGCAAAGATGAAGATATTTTTGAATACGCTCTGATAGACAATAGAGGCCAGGCCTACAAGCTACCAAAAAAATACTACACAGTATGCTTCCCTTCTATTGCGTTAGCTTCAATACCCGAAGATAATAGATTCGAGATTCAAATAACAAAGAGGAAGAAAATGCGTTTACCATTTATTCCAGATTCTTTCCTAGAGCAAAAAAAGCAAAAAACTAATAGAAAACGTAGAAAAATGTATCACAACGTTGAATCACCACCTTCTCAAAGCGTAGAGACCATTGATTTTAATACATCCAATGTTCCGTCATGGCATGTGCTACAAAATAATCCCTCCGGTAATAAGAACGCAAAGAAGGAGATCATTCAACTTATTCGAACAATCATAAAAGTGACCGACAGTAGCTCATTTATTTTAAAAGATCCATTTGAAGACATAAAGTCAATCGAAGAATTAAAAAATAAACCAGAATTACATGAAAAATTCAAAATAATCGTATCATTCATTTACCATTACGCAAGGGCGGAATTAAATATCCATCCAAATACGGACGCCCTTCTTAAAACCGCAGAAGAGTTTTGTGCAAATTTGAATGTTTAATGTTGTTCAACATGATGTATTTTTTACAAATTCCACACTGGGATGATTTCGATATGTATTCATCAGCACATTTGATATGTGCATATTGTTGTCCACAGTTACACTTGAGTAAAGAAAAATTTATTATTTGAACAATTGAGGTAGCTAACATCTCACCGCATAGATAACATGTGGGATTTCTTTGAACGTCAGCTTCACACTTTTTCCGTGTGAGCGTAATAGCACCCAGCTTCGTTTCTTTGGACATCTTATCTAACAGATCAAGCGGTGGATTTTCCATTGAGTGTTTACAATAATCAACTTGATTAGGAGCACATTCTTTTAACGTGTCGAGAAAATCACCATTTGATACCCAGGAATACGCATATTGCAATTCCTCGTTGAGTTTGTTATCGTATTTTTTCTTCAGCGCTTCATGGTGCTTTAAGCGCTCCTCGCTCGACATAGTTGCGTTATAACCCAACATTTTATCTTTTATAAACGTTGTGTTGGATATTTATATGAAACTATTTGTTTTATCGTTTGTTTCACATTTCGAGATGGTTAGTTAGAGTGCGTTGTTTCACTTTATTTATTAGTACTATTTATATATTAACAGAAGATGTCTTTCAAGTAACTTTGAAATTTGATGTTCTAGCTCATATGAACTTTATTTTACTTTACAACTACTGTAGCGATATAATCATGATGTAAACACATACGTATACAAACTAAACATACAAAATCCATTCAACAAAACGTTTTGAACAAAGGAAAGTTTAGAAACAAAAGAATTAAAATACTATATATACCTCTCAGAATCTCTTTTAAACAAAGATGTCGGGTGGAAGTAATCTTACCGTGAATAAAGTGTTTGGCCAATTCTGGTCTGAAACAACATCGCAAAAGAAGTCGATTGTGGAAAACAGCGACAGCGATAGCGACATTGAGGAGCAGAAGAAACGCAAAAAGAAAAGAATGAGAAAGAAGACTCAGAAGCGAGTGAAGAAGACCAAACCGCAAAGCACGTTTCAAGTGAGGCATTCAATTCCTATGAGGGTTGTCACGGAGGAAACAAACCCAGAAATACAATGTGTTGAAATGAATTTCAATCCCAACGATGACAACAAAGAAGAGTTGATCGCGAGCACACAGTTTTTCAACTCCCGAAACAAAAAAAAGCCTAGCTACGACCACGTTAGTCCCTACGATTGGCCAGTTGTTCGTAACTTAATACAAGCAGACGCGCCTTCAACGTTTGATATCAATGCTCAAAATAAAAGAAGCAAACAACGGCCATACATGGAAGCTGTCACGAGAGAATACGAAGAATCTTACCTTCGACCTCCTGATAGAAGTAAAGGAGAGCGCCCTTGTCTTATGGGAAATGAATGCGAAGGATTAAAAATTATCTGTGAAAATGACAATGCCTTCGTCCTTACTGAATTTTTTCTTCCATCTAAGTGGAAAAAAATACAGGAAACGGGCAGACGACCAGGTGAAGTTGATCTTTGTTTGATGTGTAAACGCAATGAAATCAGTAGAGCTTTACTCAACACACGGGCTGATCGCAAATCAATTCGGGAAGGGGTAACATTACAAGATTATTTCAACCTTGTCAATTTGCCAGGGGAATACGATATTAAAAATTGTATTTGCAGCGACCCCTCCACTTACGAGGGGTTATTGGAACCTATTGTCCTGCATCAACAGTGCGCCTACCGTTTGGTAGTAGAAAATGGAAAGAAAAGGTACATCCAATGGAAATACAGCTACCCTAGCCAAAGTTTTCAATAGGGGGCCAGTTGAATAGTGCTGAGCCCCCTAATTTCATACATCCCTTTCTACCGAAT
>Ga0206130_10002359_pt1 | contig 26279 bp, 30 predicted proteins | sample Helgoland_Spring_9_FD_148637 | JGI IMG/M metagenome (GOLD analysis project Ga0206130, IMG submission 148637) | Pelagic subsurface seawater microbial communities from Kabeltonne, Helgoland, North Sea - Helgoland_Spring_Bloom_20160512_1 | ecosystem: Environmental > Aquatic > Marine > Epipelagic ...
GACCGTAATCTGTTATCTCGGAGGGATGTGGTGCTGGAACCCCGACAGCAGGCACAGCCCGTGAGAATTGAAAGGTGATACCGACCATGGCTCAAAGCTTCCTTGGCCAGAAACGTCTGCGCAAATACTATGGCAAAATCCGTGAAGTCCTGGAGATGCCAAATCTGATTGAAGTGCAGAAGTCTTCTTATGAATTGTTCCTATCTTCTGGAGATCAGCCGATCCCGATGGATGGCGAAGGTATAAAGGGTGTTTTTCAGTCGGTGTTTCCGATCAAGGATTTCAACGAGACCAGCGTGCTGGAATTTGTGAGCTATGATCTTGAAAAGCCAAAGTATGATGTCGAGGAATGTCAGCAGCGTGACATGACTTATAGCGGTCCGCTCAAGGTGACCCTGCGGCTGATCGTGTTTGATGTCGACGAAGACACCGGCGCGAAATCGGTCAAGGACATTAAAGAACAAGATGTCTTCATGGGCGACATGCCCCTGATGACCCCGAACGGGACCTTCGTGGTCAATGGTACCGAACGTGTGATTGTGTCGCAAATGCACCGCTCGCCAGGCGTGTTTTTCGATCACGACCGCGGCAAGACCCACAGCTCGGGAAAACTGTTGTTTACCTGCCGGATTATCCCATATCGCGGCTCTTGGCTGGATTTCGAATTTGATGCCAAAGACATCGTCTATTCGCGTATTGACCGTCGTCGCAAGCTGCCTGTCACCACCTTGCTATACGCGCTGGGTCTCGATCAGGAAGGTATCATGGATGCCTATTATGACACGGTGTCGTTCCGACAGGACGCCAGCAAGGGCTGGGTCACCAAGTTTTTTCCAAAGCGGGCACGCGGTACGCGTCCCAGCTATGATTTAATCGATGCTGCAACGGGTGAAGTTGTTGCCGAAGCCGGTAAAAAAGTAACGCCGCGCGCAGTCAAGAAACTCATTGATGAGGGCACCGTCACGGATCTTTTGGTGCCGTTTGAGCATATCATTGGTAAGTTTGTCTCTAAAGACATCATCAACGAAGAAACCGGTGCGATTTATGTCGAAGCTGGCGATGAGTTGACGTGGGAACTGGACAAGGCCGGTGATGTAACCGGGGGTACTCTGAAAGATCTCTTGGATGCTGGTATTACCGACATTCCAGTGCTGGATATCGATAACATCACTGTTGGTGCGTATATGCGCAATACGATGGCGATGGATAAAAACCTGAACCGCGACACTTCGCTGATGGATATCTACCGGGTCATGCGCCCGGGAGAGCCGCCCACGGTCGAGGCGGCATCGGCGCTGTTTGACACTTTGTTCTTTGACAGTGAGCGCTATGATCTGTCGACCGTCGGTCGGGTGAAAATGAACATGCGTCTGGCACTGGATGCCGAAGACACCCAGCGCACGCTGCGCAAGGAAGACATTGTGTCGTGCATCAAGGCGCTGGTTGAGTTGCGCGATGGCCAGGGCGACATCGACGATATTGACCATCTTGGAAACCGCCGGGTCCGTTCGGTTGGTGAGTTGATGGAAAATCAATACCGTGTTGGCTTGTTGCGGATGGAGCGTGCGATCAAGGAACGCATGTCTTCGGTCGAAATTGACACTGTCATGCCTCAAGATCTGATCAATGCCAAACCGGCCGCCGCTGCGGTACGCGAATTTTTTGGCTCGTCACAATTGTCGCAGTTTATGGACCAGACCAACCCGCTTTCGGAAGTCACCCACAAACGGCGTTTGTCTGCGCTTGGACCAGGTGGTCTGACGCGAGAACGTGCCGGGTTCGAAGTGCGCGATGTGCACGCGACCCACTATGGTCGCATGTGTCCGATTGAAACACCCGAAGGCCCGAATATCGGTCTCATTAACTCATTGGCGACCTTTGCGCGGGTGAATAAATACGGCTTTATCGAGACACCTTACCGGGTGGTAACCGAAGGCAAAGTGACCGACGAAGTGCATTACATGTCGGCCACCGAAGAAATGCGCCACACCGTGGCACAGGCTAACGCAACGCTCGATGCGGATGGCAATTTCGTCAACGATCTGGTCTCGACTCGTAAATCCGGTGACTATACCTTGTCACCGCGTGAAAGCGTCAATCTGATCGACGTCAGCCCTAAACAGCTGGTATCAGTTGCCGCCTCGCTTATTCCGTTCTTGGAAAATGACGATGCGAACCGCGCCCTGATGGGGTCGAACATGCAACGTCAGGCGGTGCCATTGCTGCGCGCAGAAGCGCCGCTGGTCGGAACCGGCATCGAAGAGGTTGTCGCCCGGGATTCTGGCGCGTCAATTATGGCAAAACGCGCTGGCGTCATCGATCAGGTCGATGCCCAGCGGATTGTTGTGCGCGCAACCCATGATCTCAAACCCGGCGATCCCGGTGTTGATATCTACCGTTTGCGTAAATTCCAGCGCTCGAACCAAAACACCTGTATCAACCAGCGTCCGTTGGTGAAAGTGGGTGACAAGGTTGGCAAGGGCGAAGTGATTGCCGATGGTCCGTCGACGGATATGGGCGAGCTGGCGCTTGGTAAAAACGTGGTCGTCGCGTTTATGCCTTGGAACGGCTATAACTATGAGGATTCAATCCTGATTTCCGAGCGCATTGCCCGCGATGATGTGTTTACATCGGTCCACATCGAAGAGTTTGAGGTTGCCGCACGTGACACCAAGCTGGGACCAGAGGAAATCACCCGTGATATCCCGAACGTTGGAGAAGAGGCGCTGCGCAACCTCGATGAGGCCGGTATTGTCTATATCGGCGCGGATGTTGAGCCGGGCGATATTCTGGTGGGTAAGATTACCCCCAAGGGCGAGAGCCCGATGACTCCAGAAGAAAAACTGTTGCGGGCGATTTTTGGTGAGAAAGCCTCAGATGTGCGTGACACGTCGATGCGGGTTAAACCCGGCGATTTCGGCACCGTTGTCGAAGTCCGTGTGTTCAACCGCCACGGCGTTGAAAAAGACGAGCGTGCACTTCAGATCGAACGCGAAGAAGTCGAGCGTCTGGCGCGTGATCGCGATGACGAAATGGTCATCTTGGATCGCAACACCTATTCGCGTCTACACAGCATGATTATTGGCAAAACTGCCGTTAAAGGCCCAAAGGGCGTGCGGTCGAATTGTGAGATCAACGAAGATGTTTTGGGCATGTTGTCCAAGGGCCAATGGTGGCAACTGGCGCTGGCCGACGAGGCTGATGCCCAGATTGTTGAGGCGCTGAATGAGCAATATGAAGCTCAAAAGCGTCAGATGGATGCCCGCTTTGAGGACAAAGTTGAGAAAGTCCGCCGTGGTGATGATCTGCCTCCGGGCGTGATGAAAATGGTCAAAGTGTTTATTGCGGTCAAGCGCAAGCTGCAGCCGGGTGATAAAATGGCTGGCCGTCACGGCAACAAAGGCGTTATTTCCCGGGTTGTCCCGATGGAAGACATGCCGTTCCTTGCCGATGGTACGCCGGTGGATTTCTGCCTGAACCCGCTGGGGGTTCCGTCGCGTATGAATGTGGGACAAATCCTTGAGACCCACATGGGTTGGGCGGCGCGGGCACTTGGCCTGAACATCGACGAAGCCCTTAAAGAATACCGCCGCTCAGGCGACCTGACACCGGTGCGCGAGGCGATGCGCTTGGCTTATGGTGATGATGTCTATGATGAGGGTATCATCGGTCTGGATACAGACGAGTTGATCGAGGCGGCTGGCAATGTGGCCCAGGGTGTGCCGATCGCAACCCCGGTGTTTGATGGGGCCAAAGAAGGCGACGTCAACGATTCACTGCGCCGCGCAGGTTTTAGTGAATCGGGTCAATCCATCTTGTTTGATGGCCGCACGGGCGAGCAGTTTACCCGTCCTGTCACTGTCGGGGTGAAATACCTGCTCAAGCTGCACCACTTGGTGGATGATAAAATCCACGCGCGCTCTACCGGACCTTACAGTCTGGTCACGCAGCAACCATTGGGTGGTAAAGCCCAGTTTGGTGGTCAGCGCTTTGGGGAAATGGAGGTCTGGGCCCTCGAGGCTTATGGCGCCGCGTATACCCTGCAGGAAATGCTGACGGTCAAATCTGACGATGTTGCAGGCCGCACCAAGGTCTATGAATCGATTGTGAAAGGCGAAGATAACTTTGAAGCGGGCATACCAGAGAGCTTTAACGTTTTGGTAAAAGAAGTCCGTGGCCTTGGCCTAAACATGGAACTCCTGGATGCCGAGGAAGAGACGTGACGGGGTCGCCCCCGTCACAGCCTTTCCCTTCTGCCCTAATTTAAGGATCTGAAAAATGAACCAGGAACTGACAAGCAACCCTTTCAACCCGCTGGCACCTAGCAAATCTTTTGATGAAATCAGAGTGTCGCTGGCCTCTCCCGAACGCATTCTTTCATGGTCGTTCGGTGAGATCAAAAAGCCTGAAACGATCAATTACCGGACGTTCAAACCCGAGCGTGATGGCCTGTTTTGTGCCCGTATCTTTGGCCCAATCAAAGACTATGAATGTCTGTGTGGGAAATATAAGCGGATGAAATACCGCGGCGTTGTCTGCGAGAAATGCGGCGTTGAAGTCACGTTGCAAAAAGTGCGTCGCGAGCGCATGGGCCATATCGAGTTGGCCTCGCCTGTTGCCCATATCTGGTTTCTCAAATCATTGCCGTCGCGCATCGGTTTGATGTTGGACATGACATTGCGCGATCTCGAGCGGGTGCTTTATTTCGAAAACTACGTGGTTATCGAACCGGGTCTGACAGACCTCGACTATGGTCAGATGATGACCGAAGAAGAGTATATGTCGGCACAAGACACCTATGGCATGGATGCTTTTACCGCCAATATTGGCGCAGAAGCCATCCGTGAAATGCTGGCGGCGATTGACCTGGATGCCGAGGCCGAGCAATTGCGTGCCGATCTGGCAGTGGCCACCGGCGAGCTCAAGCCGAAAAAAATCATCAAGCGCCTGAAGGTTGTCGAGTCTTTCTTGGAATCCGGCAATCGGCCCGAATGGATGATTCTGACCGTTGTTCCGGTTATCCCACCTGAATTGCGGCCGCTGGTCCCACTGGATGGTGGCCGGTTTGCCACCTCGGATCTAAATGACCTCTACCGCCGGGTGATCAACCGCAACAACCGTTTGAAACGGCTGATTGAGTTGCGTGCACCCGATATTATCGTGCGCAACGAAAAGCGTATGTTGCAGGAATCTGTCGATGCCTTGTTTGACAACGGTCGACGCGGCCGGGTGATCACGGGGGCCAACAAGCGGCCGCTGAAATCCCTGTCGGATATGTTGAAAGGCAAACAGGGTCGCTTCCGTCAGAACCTTTTGGGCAAGCGGGTCGATTTCTCGGGCCGTTCGGTGATTGTGACTGGGCCAGAGCTGAAATTGCACCAATGTGGTTTGCCAAAGAAAATGGCGCTTGAGTTGTTCAAGCCGTTTATCTATTCGCGGCTTGAGGCCAAAGGCCTGTCATCAACCGTGAAACAAGCCAAAAAGCTGGTTGAAAAAGAACGCCCCGAAGTTTGGGATATCCTCGATGAGGTGATCCGCGAACATCCGGTGATGTTGAACCGTGCGCCAACGCTGCACCGTTTGGGCATTCAGGCGTTTGAACCGACCCTGATCGAAGGCAAAGCCATTCAGCTGCATCCGCTGGTCTGTTCGGCGTTTAATGCTGACTTTGACGGGGACCAAATGGCGGTGCATGTGCCGCTGAGCCTCGAGGCGCAGCTGGAATGCCGGGTCCTGATGATGTCGACCAACAACGTGTTGTCGCCAGCCAATGGTGCACCGATTATCGTGCCGTCACAGGATATGATTCTGGGTCTGTACTATACAACCATCATGCGTGAAGGCATGAAGGGCGAAGGCATGATCTTCAGCTCGATCGAAGAAGTGCAATATGCGTTGGATTCTGGTCTGGTGCATTTGCACGCCAAAGTTACAGCCCGTATTCCGCAGATCGACAATGAGGGCAACGAGGTGCAGGTTCGTTTTGAAACCACGCCTGGTCGTGTGCGTCTGGGGGCTTTGCTGCCACAAAACGCGAAAGCGCCGTTTGATCTGGTCAACGATCTGTTGCGGAAAAAAGACGTGCAGCGGGTGATCGATACGGTCTACCGCTATTGTGGTCAAAAAGAGAGCGTCATCTTCTGTGACCAGATCATGACCATGGGCTTTCGGGAATCTTTCAAAGCAGGCATCTCGTTTGGTAAAGATGATATGGTGGTGCCCGATGACAAATGGACCTTGGTGGATGAGACCCGCGGTCAGGTCAAAGATTTTGAACAGCAATATATGGACGGTCTGATCACTCAGGGCGAGAAATATAATAAAGTTGTCGATGCGTGGTCGAAATGTAACGACAAGGTTACCGATGCGATGATGTCCACGATTTCGGCGCCACGCCGCGATGAGAATGGCGCAGAGCTTGAACCCAACAGTGTCTATATGATGGCCCACTCTGGAGCGCGTGGTTCGGTCACGCAGATGAAGCAGCTTGGTGGTATGCGAGGCCTGATGGCCAAGCCAAACGGCGATATTATCGAGACACCAATCATCTCTAACTTTAAAGAGGGCCTGACGGTTCTTGAATACTTTAATTCGACCCACGGGGCGCGCAAAGGTCTGTCTGACACGGCGTTGAAAACTGCCAACTCGGGCTATCTGACCCGTCGCTTGGTGGATGTGGCGCAGGATTGTATCGTACGCATGTATGATTGTGGCACCGAAAAAGCCATTACCGCCGAAACAGCGGTGAATGACGGTGAGGTCGTGTTGTCTCTGGCCGAGCGTTTGCTGGGTCGGGTTGCCGCGGAAGATCTGCTCAAGCCGGGGACAGATGAGGTTCTTGTGGCGCATGGTGAGTTGATTGACGAACGCCTGGCGGATGCCGTGGATGTTGCGGGACTTCAGGTTGCGCGTATTCGCAGCCCGCTGACCTGTGAGGCTGAAGAAGGTGTATGCGCCTTGTGTTACGGACGTGATCTGTCGCGGGGTACCATCGTGAATTCCGGTGAGGCCGTGGGCATTATTGCGGCGCAATCCATCGGTGAGCCAGGCACACAGTTGACGATGCGGACGTTCCACATCGGCGGTGTTGCGCAGGGTGGCCAGCAGTCTTTCCTTGAGGCATCGCAGCCTGGTAAGATTACTTTCGAGGGTGAAAATACCTTGAAAAATTCGGCTGGTGACGTTCTGGTCGTTGGCCGGAATATGAAGCTGTTGGTGATCGACGAGCAGGGGGAACAGCGCGCAAGTCACAAACTGGGCTATGGTTCAAAATTGTTTGTGAAGGTTGGTCAAACAATCGAACGCGGTGATAAACTCTTTGAATGGGATCCTTACACGCTACCCATTATTGCCGAAAAATCAGGCACGGCAAAACACGTCGATCTGGTCAATGGGATTGCTGTGCGTGAAGAGACCGATGATGCTACAGGCATGACCCAGAAAATTGTTGTCGATTGGCGTGCTGCGCCAAAAGGCAATGAGCTGAAGCCAGAGATTATCTTGCTGGATCCGGAAGGTGAACCACTGCGCAACGAGGCGGGAAACCCGCTAACCTATCCGATGTCGGTTGACGCGATTTTGTCGTGCGAAGACGGTCAAGATATAAAAGCGGGCGATGTTGTTGCGCGTATCCCACGTGAGGGTGCCAAGACCAAAGATATCACCGGTGGTTTGCCACGGGTGGCGGAATTGTTCGAGGCGCGGCGTCCGAAAGATCACGCAGTCATTGCAGAAATTGATGGCTATGTGCGTTTTGGCAAGGATTATAAAAACAAGCGGCGCATCAGTATCGAGTCTGCGGACGAGAGCATTGAGCCAGTCGAATATATGGTTCCCAAAGGCAAGCACATTCCAGTGGGTGAGGGCGACTTTGTCCAAAAGGGCGATTATATCGTTGATGGCAACCCTGCACCGCATGATATTCTTGCAATCATGGGGATCGAGGCGTTGGCCAACTATATGATTGATGAGGTGCAGGATGTGTATCGTCTGCAGGGTGTGAAGATCAACGATAAGCATATCGAAGTGATCGTACGCCAGATGCTGCAGAAGTGGGAAATCTCTGACAGTGGGGAAACCACACTGTTGAAGGGCGAACACGTCGATAAAATCGAGTTCGACACCGCAAATGCGAAGGCAGAGCAACGTGGCGGTCGTCCGGCGCAGGGCGAACCAATTCTGCTTGGCATCACCAAAGCCTCGCTGCAGACACGATCGTTTATCTCTGCGGCGTCCTTCCAGGAAACCACACGGGTGCTAACCGAGGCCTCGGTGCAAGGCAAGCGGGACAAACTGATCGGTCTGAAAGAAAACGTAATCGTGGGTCGTCTGATCCCTGCCGGAACCGGTGGGGCCGCGATGCAAGTGCGTCAGGTAGCGCAAGACCGCGATAATGTTGTGATTGAGGCTCGACGCGTCGAGGCTGAAGCCGCTGTGGCACTGGCCGCACCAAGTGGCGATGATGATGTGTTTGGCGCAGATGTGTTTGACACCAATTTGGTGGATACACCGGAAGGTTAAAACCAGATTGGTCCCTCACAGAAATATTAAAAGCCCCGGCCGCTTCCGGGGCTTTTTTTGTGGTTACAAAGCCTGAGGGTGCAGATTTTAGCCGCAGGTGCAACAACAGGCTCTTGCACAGGCCAGTGTTGCTGTAGGATGGCCCGTCGTTAACCCCAAGGAGCGTTCTCGTGACAGATAACACCCGTGGCGCGCTGCTTATGATGGCCAGCATGTTGGCCTTTACCGTCAACGATGCCTGTATCAAGGCAACAGATGGTGCGTTGCCGTTCTTTCAACTGTTGTTTTTACGGGGTGTTCTATCGACATTTTTGATCGCGCTTGCCTTGTGGTGGTTGGGACATTGGCGTTTGCCGGTGCCACGGGCAGATCGCAAATTGATCACTCTGCGCTCATTGTCGGAAATTATGGCCACGATGTTTTTTTTAACCGCGCTGTTTAATATGCCATTGGCCAATGTTATTGCGCTTTTACAGTTGCTGCCGCTGACGGTGACTTTAGCAGGCGCGGTGTTGCTGCGTGAGGCAGTTGGCTGGCGCCGGATGGTGGCCATTTTGATTGGCTTTTGCGGTATGGTGTTGATTGTGCGTCCGGGTAGCAGCGGATTTAATGTCTATACTATTTATGCGCTTTTGGCGGTTTTATGCGTGACCTTTCGCGACCTTTCAACCCGACGCATGTCTGCGCAGGTGCCCTCTTTGGTGATCACCTTCGCCTCATCTGCAGGATTGACGGTGGTGGCTGCTGTAATCTCGCTTGGCGAGACTTGGGTCTGGCCAGACAGCACGCAGACTGGTTTGATCATCTTATCGGCGCTCTTTATCTTTGCCGGCTATTGCACCAGCGTCATGGTGATGCGGGTGGGTGATTTGGGCGCTGTGACCCCGTTTCGCTATACAAGCCTGCTCTGGGCGTTGTTGCTTGGATGGTTGATGTTTGGGGAATGGCCGACGCCGCTGACCTTTTTGGGGGTGGTCATTATTGCAGCCACTGGATGTTATACCCTGTACCGTGAAGCAAAAATGTCACGGATGTGACGAAAATACCTGTCGGATGTCTTGGCAGTCGATGGCGAAACGCTGCTTGAAATGCGCTTCACCTCCAGCGTCTAGACGGATCAGCCCCCGCGCCTGGGCGGCATCGTTTGCGTCTGAATCGTTAAAGTTACCATGACAACGGGTAAACATGTCCGGGTCGCTGCGGGTTACCGTGGGCATGAACTGGGGCATTTTATTATGCTGAAAGTTCATCACCGTTTGGCTGATCTCGGGCATGACTGCCATTGCCAGAGCCACGCCTAAATGGGGTTTAAAGATCGGCTTGGCACACACACCCTGCGCGTCTGGGCGGGCTGTAAAGCCACGGTTGAAGTCAACTGTTATGCGCCGGTGTCGGGCCAGATAGCCGCGGCAGTCTTTAACGGTCTCCCGCAATTTGGCGATATAATCGACCGCCACAGCATCATCATCATCATGGCGAAACTGCACACAGGGCCGTTTGGTGTCTTGGAACTGCCTCAGAACCGCCTGCATGACTGGCCGGTGCGGCCCGCTTGGGCGTGTCACCAACACGGCTTGTGGCAGGCTGTGTAATAAGCGTTGCAGTTTTTGCTTGTAGCGATCTGGCAGGCTGTCCCCAATAACGACCAAAAATATAAAATCAGGGTCTGTTTGGGCTTTTAAACCCGGTAGGCAGATTGTTTCGAAAAATCGAAACCGTTCGACCATCCGCGCTGGATGATATAAAAACTCACAGCGCTCCTTAATTGAGGAATGCTCAATCTGAAATCCGCCCTGTGCGGGATAGGAAAAACGGCAAATACCGATCGTTTGCATCGTTTCGGTCAAAATGTCTTTACCCCAATGTGTTTATAAATAAAAACCACGAAATCATGCCGAGGCTGATGGCGCAAGGTGCTGTTGCAGTAGGGTCGCTGTTGACAACCTATGCGACTCCCTCTATAGCCGCGCTACATCGACGATAAGACTACGTCAACTCGTCGAATTCAAATGTTTATGTGGTCACGATCCAGGCCTGTGCCTCGATCCTCTGGAGACACCCCGCGGCGTTCTGGCCGAGAACAGAACGCATGCGGTTTTTGCGCTACGCGGATACGTAAAGCGCATCAAATAAGAAGATGTACACATGTGGTGTGCAAAGCAATGCTGAGCGAAACGGGGAAAGAACCGGAATGCCAACGATCCAACAACTGATCCGCAAACCGCGGCAGCCAAAAATAAAACGATCCAAATCCATGCACCTGCAGGAATGCCCGCAGAAACGCGGCGTGTGCACACGGGTCTATACCACAACACCCAAAAAGCCGAACTCGGCGATGCGGAAGGTTGCCAAAGTGCGCCTGACCAATGGGTTTGAGGTGATCAGCTATATCCCTGGCGAAAGTCACAACCTGCAAGAACACTCTGTTGTTCTGATTCGTGGTGGTCGCGTAAAAGACCTTCCTGGTGTGCGCTATCACATTCTGCGCGGGGTACTTGACACCCAAGGCGTCAAAGATCGCAAACAACGTCGTTCGAAATATGGCGCCAAGCGTCCGAAGTAAGAGGAACACCCTATGTCCCGTCGTCACGCCGCCGAAAAGCGCGAAATCTTGCCCGATGCCAAATTTGGTGATCGGATTCTGAGCAAGTTCATGAATAACCTGATGATTGATGGTAAGAAATCGATCGCTGAAGGTATCGTCTACAACGCTCTTGATCGCGTTGAAGATAAAAGCAAACGTGCCCCTGTTGAGGTGTTTCACGAAGCGCTTGAAAACATCAAGCCGTCGGTCGAAGTTCGGTCGCGCCGCGTTGGTGGTGCCACTTATCAGGTGCCCGTCGAAGTGCGCCCCGAGCGTCGCGAAGCACTGGCTATTCGCTGGCTGATCAAAGCCTCGCGGTCTCGCAACGAAAACACCATGGAAGAGCGGCTGGCCGGCGAATTGCTGGATGCTGTAAACTCCCGCGGGTCGGCTGTTAAGAAACGCGAAGACACGCATAAAATGGCGGATGCGAACAAAGCATTCAGTCACTACCGCTGGTAAACTTTTAAAGGCACTTCTCTCATGGCACGCGATTATCCCCTCTCTGAGTATCGTAACTTTGGTATTATGGCGCATATCGATGCAGGTAAAACGACCTGTTCCGAGCGTATCTTGTATTATACCGGTAAATCTCACAACATCGGCGAAGTGCACGACGGCGCGGCCACCATGGACTGGATGGAGCAAGAGCAAGAGCGTGGCATCACGATCACCTCAGCTGCGACTACCACCTTTTGGGAGCGCACCGAAGACGGAGAAACAAAGGACACCGGCAAGCATCGGTTGAACATCATCGACACCCCCGGTCACGTGGATTTCACCATCGAGGTTGAGCGGTCGCTGGCGGTTCTGGACGGTGCGGTTGCAGTTCTGGATGCCAATGCCGGTGTTGAGCCACAGACCGAAACTGTCTGGCGTCAGGCTGACCGTTACAAAGTGCCACGCATCGTTTTTGTCAACAAAATGGACAAGATTGGCGCAGACTTTTTTAATTGCGTGCACATGATCGAAGACAGGACCGGTGCGGTTGCCGCTCCGATCCAGATCCCGATTGGCGCCGAGACCGAGCTGGAAGGCCTGGTCGATCTGGTGACAATGGAAGAATGGGTCTGGGCCGGTGAAGATCTTGGCGCAAGCTGGGAAAAGCGTCCGATCCGCGACAGCCTAAAGGCGACAGCCGACGAGTGGCGCGCCAAGTTGATCGAAATTGCGGTCGACATGGATGATGACGCGATGGAGGCGTATTTAGAGGGCGTAGAGCCTGATCTGGAAACCCTTCGCAGTTTGATCCGCAAAGGCACGCTGGCGATCAAGTTTATCCCAGTGCTGTGTGGCTCGGCGTTTAAAAATAAAGGCGTTCAGCCTTTGTTAAACGCTGTCATCGACTATTTGCCAAGTCCGGTTGACGTTGTGGACTATATGGGTTTTGCGCCCGGCGACGAGGCCGAAGAACGCAATATTGCCCGTCGGGCTCAAGACGATATGCCGTTCTCAGGGCTTGCGTTTAAGATTATGAACGATCCCTTCGTTGGTACGCTGACTTTCACGCGGATTTATTCAGGTGTGTTGAACAAGGGTGATTCGGTGCTGAACTCGACCAAGGGCCGCAAAGAGCGCATTGGCCGGATGATGATGATGCACTCCAACAACCGCGAAGAGATCGAAGAGGCCTTTGCCGGCGATATCATTGCCCTTGCGGGACTGAAAGAAACCACAACCGGTGATACGCTTTGCGATATTAAAGAGCCGGTTATTCTGGAAACAATGACTTTCCCTGATCCGGTGATCGAGATTGCTGTCGAGCCGAAAACCAAAGGCGATCAGGAAAAAATGTCATTGGGTCTGCAGCGTCTGGCGGCCGAAGATCCCTCATTCCGGGTGGAGACTGACATTGAGTCTGGTCAAACCATCATGAAGGGCATGGGCGAACTTCACTTGGATATTCTCGTGGATCGTCTGCGTCGTGAATTCAAGGTTGAGGCCAATATCGGTGCGCCGCAGGTGGCGTATCGTGAAACCATTGGTCACGAAGTTGAACACACCTACACCCACAAGAAACAATCGGGTGGGTCTGGTCAGTTCGCCGAAGTGAAAATGGTCATCAGCCCCACAGAGCCGGGCGAAGGGTATTCGTTCGAATCTCGCATCGTTGGTGGATCTATTCCAAAAGAATATATTCCGGGCGTTGAAAAGGGTATCAAGTCGGTGATGGACAGCGGGCCTTTGGCTGGTTTTCCGGTGATTGATTTCAAAGTTGCGCTGATCGACGGTAAGTTTCATGATGTGGATTCCAGTGTTCTGGCGTTTGAGATCGCAGGCCGGATGGCGATGCGGGAAGGCATGCGCAAAGCTGGCGCCAAAATGCTTGAGCCGATCATGAAGGTCGAAGTGGTAACACCAGAAGATTATACTGGCGGGATCATTGGTGATCTGACCTCTCGTCGTGGCCAGGTTACAGGGCAAGAGCCCCGCGGTAATGCCGTTGCGATAGCTTCATTCGTGCCACTGGCGAATATGTTCGGCTATATCAATACCTTGCGGTCTATGTCTTCGGGCAGAGCGCAATTTTCGATGCAGTTTGATCACTATGACCCGGTTCCGCAGAATATATCAGAAGAAATTCAGGCGAAGTTTGCCTAGCACATGTCGGGCAAGCTGACGCTTGCCTCTCGTTAAATTAAGTAGGAGGCCATCATGGCAAAGGAAAAGTTTGAACGTAATAAGCCGCATTGCAACATCGGTACCATTGGCCATGTTGACCACGGCAAAACCACGCTGACCGCGGCGATCACAAAACAGTTCGGTGAATTTCAGGACTATGATCAAATCGACGCAGCACCTGAAGAAAAAGCCCGTGGCATTACCATCTCAACTGCGCACGTTGAGTATGAGACTGAAAATCGTCACTATGCCCACGTTGATTGCCCCGGTCACGCTGACTATGTGAAAAACATGATCACTGGCGCGGCGCAAATGGATGGCGCGATCTTGGTTGTGAACGCAGCCGACGGCCCAATGCCGCAAACCCGCGAGCACATCTTGCTCGGTCGCCAGGTTGGTATTCCGTCAATGGTCGTTTTCATGAACAAAGTTGACCAAGTGGATGACGAAGAGCTGCTCGAATTGGTCGAGATGGAAATTCGTGAACTGCTCAGCACCTACGATTATCCAGGCGATGACATCCCTGTTGTGTCCGGCTCTGCGCTGGCCGCTTTGGAAGGTCGCGATGACAACATCGGTTCGGAAAAAATTGCTGCTCTGATGGCTGCTGTTGATGAGTATATCCCACAGCCAACACGTGCGATCGACCAGCCTTTCCTGATGCCGATCGAAGACGTGTTCTCAATCTCAGGCCGCGGTACTGTTGTCACCGGTCGTGTTGAGCGTGGTGTCGTCAACGTCGGCGACGAGATTGAAATCGTTGGCATCCGCGACACTTCAAAGACCACTTGTACTGGTGTTGAAATGTTCCGCAAGCTGCTGGACCGTGGTGAAGCTGGTGACAACATTGGTGCTCTTTTACGTGGTGTTGACCGCGAAGGTGTCGAGCGCGGCCAAATCCTGTGTAAGCCAGGTTCGGTTACCCCGCACACCAAATTTGAAGCAGAAGCCTATATTCTGACCAAGGATGAAGGCGGCCGTCACACGCCGTTCTTTGCCAACTATCGCCCACAGTTTTATTTCCGGACCACGGATGTGACCGGTACCGTAAATCTGCCCGAGGGTACAGAAATGGTCATGCCTGGCGATAACCTGAAGTTCGAAGTTGAACTGATCGCGCCAATTGCAATGGAAGACAAACTGCGCTTTGCGATCCGCGAAGGTGGACGTACTGTCGGTTCCGGTGTTGTTTCTAAAATCATCGAGTAATCAACCACTATCGTAGGGTGTGCGGGCAACTGCGCACCCCTCGAGTTCGACGAAGCCGAGGTTGCTTCCTTGGCCTCCTATCAACTCTACAGCCGTGAAAGGCTAGAATATGCAAAGCCAGACTATTCGCATTCGGCTTAAGGCGTTCGATTACCGTGTGCTGGATTCCAGTACGCAAGAGATCGTGAACACCGCCAAAAGAACCGGTGCCACCGTGCGTGGTCCGATTCCGCTGCCGAATAAGATCGAAAGATTTACGGTTCTTCGGAGCCCTCACGTGAATAAGAAATCACGCGAGCAATTTGAAATTCGGACGCATAAGCGTCTGCTAGACATCGTTGATCCGACCCCCCAGACTGTGGACGCGCTGATGAAGCTCGACCTCGCGGCTGGTGTGGATGTCGAGATTAAAGTATAAAGGGGGGCGTGACAGATGCGCTCTGGTATAATCGCAAAAAAACTGGGTATGACCCGGTTGTTTATGGACGATGGAAAACAGATACCTGTAACCGTTCTCCAGTTGGACGGCTTGCAGGTCGTCTCGCAACGCACGACAGAGAAGCACGGCTATAGTGCGGTCCAACTTGGGACCGGCACCATCAAAGCCAAGCGGGTTTCGCAGGCGATGCGTGGCCATTTCGCCGTCGCGCAGGTCGAACCTAAGCGTAAGGTCGCTGAGTTTCGTGTTGCTCCTGAAAACTTGATTGAAGTTGGTGCGGAAATAACCGCCGAGCACTATGCCGCAGGGCAGTTCGTCGATGTGTCTGGCACTTCAATCGGTAAAGGCTTTGCCGGTGCGATGAAACGTCATAACTTTAAAGGTTTGCGCGCGACACACGGTGTCTCCGTGAGCCACCGTTCCCACGGCTCCACGGGCCAGTGTCAAGGTCCGGGCAAAGTTTTTAAAGGTAAGAAAATGGCTGGTCACATGGGGGCTGCTAAAGTCACCACGCAGAATCTTCAGGTTGTCAAAACCGATCTTGATCGCGGTTTGATCATGATTAAGGGTGCGGTTCCTGGCTCCAAAGGCGGATGGGTTACTGTTAAGGACGCGGTGAAAAAGCCGATGCCTGACGGTGTACCATTTCCTGCTGCAATCAAAGTCGCAGCGGCTGCCTCAGAGCCAGCTCCTGTTCAAGGAGATGACACATGAAACTTGATGTGATCAAACTCGACGGTGCGGCCGCTGGCAGCATCGATCTGGGCGACGATATCTTTGGCCTTGAGCCTCGTGTCGATATTCTGCACCGTGTGGTACGTTGGCAGCGCAACAATGCGCAGGCGGGGACCCACAAAGTAAAGACCCGTCGCGAAACCAGCTATTCGACGAAAAAGATCTATCGTCAAAAAGGCACTGGTGGTGCCCGTCACGGTGATCGCAATGCACCGATTTTCCGTGGTGGTGGTATCTATAAGGGTCCAACGCCCCGAAGCCACGGCCACGATCTGCCGAAAAAAGTGCGACTAATGGGCTTGAAGCACGCCCTGTCGTCAAAAGTAAAAGACGGCTCTTTGGTGATTATCGATGAGGCACAGTCTGACGGTAAAACTGGGGCGCTGGCCAAGATGGTGAAAAACCTTGGTTGGAAACGCGCATTGATCATTGATGGCGCAGCTGTAGATATCGGTTTTGCAAAAGCGGCGAGCAATATTGAAGGCCTGGATATCCTGCCGACAATGGGTGCCAACGTGTATGACATTCTGAAACGCGATACTCTGGTGCTGACGAAAGCCGGTGTCGAAGCTCTGGAGGCACGCCTGAAATGACTGCTAAAGCTGAACATTATGATGTGATCCGCAAGCCGATTATCACTGAAAAAGCCACCATGGCCTCCGAGGATGGAGCGGTTGTTTTTGAAGTGGCGATCGGCAGCAATAAGCCACAGATCAAATCAGCGGTTGAAGCGCTGTTTGGTGTTAAGGTGAAGGCGGTGAACACCACAATCACAAAAGGTAAAACAAAGCGGTTTCGCGGCGCACCTGGTAAACGCCGGGATGTGAAGAAAGCCTATGTGACACTCGAGGCCGGAAACACCATCGACGTGAACACCGGACTGTGATAGCACGCCTCATCAACGCTCCGAATCTGTTCGGGGCGTTGTTGTTTTAAGTCTGGGACCTTCGGGGCCCTATTACAACGGGGACCTTCGGGGCCCTATCATCGCGGCGCGCAAAGTGCTGCATTTATAACGGAAGACAGAAAGCATGGCACTCAAGTCGTATAAACCGACGACGCCAGGCCAGCGTGGGCTGGTGCTGATCGACCGTTCGGAACTGTGGAAGGGTCGTCCAGTTAAATCTCTCACCGAGGGTTTGACAAAATCGGGCGGCCGCAACAACACCGGACGTATTACATCCCGCCGCCGCGGTGGTGGTGCAAAGAGACTTTACCGTATTGTTGACTTCAAACGCAACAAACTGGATATGTCGGCAACCGTTGAGCGGATTGAATACGATCCCAACCGGACGGCTTTTATCGCATTGGTACGCTATGAAGATGGCGAACAGACGTATATTCTAGCGCCGCAGCGCTTGGGTGTAGGTGATCAGGTGATTGCATCTGCTAAGGCCGATATCAAACCCGGTAATACGATGCCATTTTCGGGCATGCCAATCGGTACGATTATTCATAACATCGAGATGAAGCCCGGCAAGGGTGGTCAGATTGCTCGCGCTGCGGGCACTTATGCTCAGTTTGTTGGTCGGGATGGTGGCTATGCTCAGATCCGCCTGTCGTCTGGCGAATTGCGTATGGTGCGTCAGGAATGCTGCGCAACAGTTGGTGCGGTGTCAAACCCCGACAACAGCAACCAAAACTTCGGCAAGGCGGGTCGGATGCGTCACAAAGGCGTCCGCCCATCGGTGCGTGGTGTCGTTATGAACCCGGTTGACCACCCTCACGGTGGTGGTGAAGGTCGGACATCGGGTGGTCGTCACCCGGTTACCCCATGGGGAAAGCCGACCAAAGGGGCCCGTACCCGGAACAAGAACAAAGCGTCAAGCAAGCTGATTATTCGCTCGCGGCACGCCAAGAAGAAGGGACGTTAAGATATGTCTCGCTCTGTTTGGAAAGGTCCATTCGTCGATGCTTATGTGCTTAAGAAGGCCGAAGTGTCACGTGAAGGTGGACGCAATGAAGTTATCAAAATCTGGTCGCGCCGGTCTACTATTTTGCCGCAGTTTGTTGGCCTGACGTTTGGTGTGTACAATGGTCGCAAGCATATTCCGGTGATGATTTCGGAAGATATGATCGGCCAGAAATTCGGTGAATATGCCCCGACCCGTACCTACTACGGGCATGCAGCCGACAAAAAAGCGAAGCGGAAATAGGTCATGGGTCAGGATAAAAACCCCCGCCGCGTGGCTGACAACGAAGCAATGGCAAAACTGCGCATGCTTCGGACCAGCCCGCAAAAGCTTAACCTTGTGGCTGCGATGATCCGTGGCAAGAAGGTTGACAAGGCTTTGACCGACTTGACGTTCTCTAAAAAGCGCATCTCAGATGATGTTCGCAAATGCCTGCAGTCGGCGATCGCCAATGCGGAAAATAACCACAATCTCGATGTGGATGAATTGGTCGTGGCCGAAGCTTACGTTGGTAAAAACATGACACTTAAACGCGGACGGCCGCGGGCACGGGGGCGGTTTGGCAAAATTATGAAGCCATTCTCAGAGCTTACGATCAAACTGCGTCAAGTTGAGGAGCAAGCCTAATGGGTCAGAAAGTCAATCCGATCGGCATGCGTTTGCAGATTAACCGCACGTGGGACAGCCGCTGGTACGCCGATACCAAGGATTATGGTGATCTTCTTATGGAAGACATTAAAATCCGGAAATTCGTTAACGAAGAGTGCAAGCAAGCTGGTATCTCGCGGGTTATCATCGAGCGTCCACACAAAAAGTGCCGGGTAAGTATCTATACTGCCCGTCCCGGTGTGATTATTGGCAAAAAAGGCGCTGATATCGAAACGTTGCGTAAGAAAATTGCTGCAATGACACCGTCAGAGCTGCACCTCAATATTCTTGAAGTGCGCAAGCCCGAGATGGACGCCCGCCTCGTTGGCGAGTCGATTTCTCAACAGCTTGAGCGTCGGGTGTCGTTTAGACGTGCGATGAAGCGGGCGGTGCAAAACGCCATGCGCATGGGTGCTCTTGGTATCCGTGTCAATGTTGCGGGTCGCCTTGGCGGCGCCGAGATTGCGCGTACCGAATGGTATCGCGAGGGTCGCGTACCGCTGCACACGCTGCGGGCAGATATTGATTATGCGAATATCGAGGCGGAAACCGCCTACGGCATCATCGGTATCAAGGTCTGGATCTTTAAAGGCGAGATCATGGAACATGATCCGCAAGCTCGGGATCGCAAAGCCCAGGAACTCCAGGACGGACCGGCCCCTCGTGGTGCCGGTGGCCGCCGCTAAGGAGATAGAGATATGCTGCAACCAAAACGTACCAAATTCCGCAAGATGCATAAAGGCCGTATCCACGGCATGGCAAAAGGCGGCTCTGATCTTACCTTTGGCACTTATGGCCTAAAAGCCACCCAGCCAGAGCGGATTACTGCGCGCCAGATCGAAGCGGCGCGGCGGGCGATGACCCGCCAAATGAAACGTCAGGGCCGGGTCTGGATACGGATTTTTCCCGATACCCCGGTCACGTCCAAACCCACCGAAGTTCGGATGGGTAAGGGTAAGGGCTCGGTTGATTTCTGGGCTGCTAAAGTAAAACCCGGTCGGATCATGTTTGAGATTGACGGGGTTGACGAAACTGTGGCAAGAGAAGCACTTCGTCTTGCTGCAATGAAATTGCCGATCAAAACGCGCATTGTTGTACGCGAAGACTGGTAAGAGTTTCCGCGCACCCGCATCGGTTTGTGGGGGGCGCGGTGTTTTGTTGGAAAAGCGCGGACGGTTGTGTCGTGACTTCTGATAGAGGGATAAGGCGATGAACGCCCAAGAACTACGCGATAAGACCCCGGATCAACTTCGTGAGGAGTTGTCTAATCTGAAGAAAGAGGCATTTAATCTGCGCTTTCAACAGGCTACGGGGCAACTTGAGAATACGGCGCGCATGCGGTCCGTGAAACGTGATGTGGCGCGGGTTAGAACCGTGCTTACACAGAAAGCCGCGCTTGCGGCTGCAGAATAGGAGCGCCTGAAAGATGCCAAAACGTATCCTGGAAGGCACTGTTACCAGCGCCGCAAATGAGCAGACCGTCACGGTCTCTGTCGAGCGCCGCTTTAAGCATCCTGTGCTGAAAAAGATTATTCGTAAGTCCAAGAAATATCGGGCGCATGACGAGCAAAACACCTTTAAGATCGGTGACTTGGTTCGCATTATCGAATGTCCACCAAAGTCGAAAACCAAACGCTGGGAGGTTCTTGTGGCGTAAGCCGAAAGACCCTTCTGTTACATCGAAACCCTGGGGATTTGGCTGACATGCCCCCCATAGGTCGGGAGACACTATATGATCCAGATGCAAACCAATCTGGATGTGGCTGACAACTCTGGCGCTCGCCGAGTTCAGTGCATCAAGGTTCTGGGTGGTTCCAAGCGCAGATATGCGTCTGTAGGCGACGTTATCGTCGTTTCAGTCAAGGAAGCCATCCCGCGGGGACGCGTTAAAAAAGGCGACGTGCGCAAGGCCGTTGTCGTACGCACCGCAAAACAGGTACAGCGTGCCGATGGTTCCGCTATCCGATTTGACCGCAATGCCGCCGTAATCCTGAATAATGCCGGCGAGCCTGTCGGAACACGGATTTTTGGCCCAGTTGTGCGCGAATTGCGCGGTAAAAATTTCATGAAGATCATTTCGCTTGCTCCGGAGGTGCTCTGATGGCTGCTAAATTGCGTAAAGGCGACAAAGTCGTCGTGCTGGCCGGCAAAGATAAGGGCAAAGAGGGTACAATCTCTTTGGTTGATCCTTCGGCAGAAAAAGCAGTGGTTGACGGTTTAAACATGGCTGTTCGCCATACGCGCCAGACCCAGACGACGCAGGGCGGTCGGATACCTAAGGCCATGCCAATTGCTTTGTCAAACCTGTCGTTGATTGATTCTAAAGGCAAACCTACACGGGTTGGCTTTAAAGTCGAGGATGGCAAGAAAATGCGGTTTGCGAAAACCACTGGGGAGACAATCGATGCTTGATGACGCAAAATACATTCCCCGTCTAAGAGCCGAGTACGACGGAACGATCCGTCCAGCTCTGATGGAAGAATTCGGCTATACCAACGCGATGATGTTGCCAAAGCTTGACAAGATTGTGGTGAATATCGGGTGTGGTGCGGAAGCGGTTCGGGATTCGAAAAAAGCCAAATCGGCCCAGCAGGACCTGACGTTGATTACCGGTCAGAATGCTGTTGTGACCAAAGCGAAAAAGTCGATCGCTGGCTTCCGGGTGCGGGAAGATATGCCGCTTGGTACCAAGGTGACGCTGCGGGGTGTGCGCATGTACGAATTCTTGGATCGCTTGATCACGATTGCGATGCCACGTATTCGCGACTTTCGCGGTGTTTCGGTCAAAAGTTTTGATGGAAATGGGAACTACGCCTTGGGTCTAAAAGAACATTTGGTTTTCCCAGAGATCAACTTCGACAAAGTTGATGAAAATTGGGGTATGGACATCGTGATTTGCACCACTGCAAAGACCGACGCCGAAGCGAAATCGCTGCTGAAGCATTTCAACATGCCGTTCAGCAGCTGAGCGCGGGAAGGAATAAAGACATGGCTAAAAAAGCAATGATTGAACGCGAAAAGAAGCGTCAGAAATTGGTCGATAAGTTTGCCACGAAACGTGCTGATTTAAAAGCAATTGCGCGCAACCAAGAGCTGCCGATGGAAGAGCGGTTTGCCGCCCGTCTGAAGCTGGCAAAATTGCCGCGCAACAGCTCGGCTACCCGCCTGCACAACCGCTGTCAGTTGACCGGTCGTCCGCATGCGTATTATCGCAAACTTCGTATTTCGCGGATTATGTTACGCGAATTGGGATCCAACGGGCAGTTGCCCGGTGTGGTCAAGTCAAGCTGGTAAGGGAGAGACGCAATGAACGATCCTATCGGCGATATGCTGACCCGTATCCGCAACGCACAGCTGCGCGGACGCTCGACAGTGATGACCCCCGGCTCGAAGCTGCGGGTTTGGGTTCTGGATGTACTGGCTGACGAAGGCTATATCCGGGGCTATGAAAAAATGACGGGTTCCGATGGCCATCCGGCGATCGAAATCAGTCTCAAGTATTTCGACGGTACTCCCGTTATTCGCGAAGTCAAACGGGTGTCAAAGCCTGGACGTCGGGTTTATCTGGGTATCAAAGACATACCGCAGGTCCGTCAGGGCCTAGGTGTGTCGATTGTCTCGACATCGAAAGGTGTCATGTCGGATTCAGCGGCTCGCATTGCAAATGTGGGTGGCGAAGTGATCTGCACAGTATTCTAGGGAGAGCAGAGAATGTCTCGTATTGGTAAAAAACCGGTCGCGCTCCCCTCTGGGGTCTCTGCGGCCATGTCTGGTCAGACGATTGAAGTGAAAGGCCCGAAAGGGTCACGCAGCTTTACAGCGTCGGACGACGTGACAATGACAATCGATGAAAGCTTCGTGTCGGTGACACCGCGTGGAAATTCCAAGCGTGCGCGCCAGCAGTGGGGCATGAGTCGCACTATGGTAGCCAACTTGGTGACTGGTGTGACTGCGGGCTTTAAGAAAGAACTTGAGATTAAGGGCGTCGGGTATCGTGCGCAACTTCAGGGCAAAGTCCTAAAGCTTAACTTGGGTTTATCGCATGATGTGGATTTTCAAGTCCCGGATGGGGTGACAGTGACAGTGCCGAAACAGACTGAGATCATCGTTGAAGGTGAAGATCAGCAGTTGGTTGGTCAGGTTGCTGCGAATATACGCGAATGGCGCCGCCCGGAGCCCTATAAAGGCAAGGGTATCATGTATAAAGGTGAATATATCTTCCGTAAGGAAGGCAAGAAAAAGTAAGGACGCAGACAATGGCAAACAGCAAAAGACAACTGTTCTTGAAGCGCCGCCTGCGCGTTCGGAACAAACTTCGCAAGATGAATCGGGGACGCTTGCGTCTGTCGGTTCATCGCAGCAACAAAAACATCAGTGTGCAACTGATCGACGACGTCAATGGTCGTACCTTGGCCGCCGCATCCAGTCTCGAAAAAGATCTGGGTATTCTGGGCAAGAACAACCTCGAAGCGTCAACGAAAATTGGCACAGTGATTGCCGAGCGCGCGAAAGCCGCCGGCGTAGAAGAATGCTACTTTGATCGTGGCGGGTTCCTGTTTCATGGCGGTGTCAAGGCTTTGGCCGACGCAGCCCGTGAAGCTGGACTTAAGTTCTAGGGAGACGAGATATGGCAAGAGAACAAAACAACCGGGGCCGTCGCGATCGCGATGAAACACCGGAGTTCGCTGATCGTCTCGTTGCGATCAACCGGGTATCGAAAACGGTTAAGGGTGGTAAGCGCTTTGGCTTTGCTGCGCTTGTCGTGGTTGGTGACCAAAAAGGTCGCGTCGGCTTTGGCAAGGGTAAAGCGAAAGAAGTGCCCGAGGCCATCCGCAAGGCAACAGAGCAGGCCAAGCGCCAGTTGATCCGTGTGCCGTTGCGCGAGGGTCGGACGCTGCACCACGATATCCAAGGCCGTCATGGCGCTGGTAAAGTGGTGATGCGCACGGCGCCAACCGGGACGGGTATCATCGCAGGTGGTCCGATGCGGGCTGTGTTCGAGATGCTGGGTATTCAGGACGTTGTGGCAAAGTCGGTTGGGTCGCAAAACCCGTATAACATGATCCGCGCCACGATTGACGGTTTGGTGAAAGAAGCAAGCCCGCGTATGGTCGCCCAGCGTCGTGGTAAAAAAGTCGCTGACATTCTCAACAAAGATATCGCACCTTCGGCCACGCCCGAAGAAGCGGTTGACGCATAGGGGGCTGGAACATGGCTAAGACTATTGTTGTAAAACAAATCGGATCTCCAATCCGTCGCCCTGCGAAACAGCGTCAGACGCTGATTGGGTTAGGTCTGAACAAAATGCACAAGACCCGCGAGCTTGAGGACACGCCCTCGGTGCGTGGCATGGTCAATAAGATCTCGCACATGGTCGAGATTATTGAAGAGCGCGACTAGCCCTTAGTTCCGTTTTTTGTGACGAAATTTAAACCGCCTCAGCAGTGATTGGGGCGGTTTTATTCGTTCGTCGCTTTGACTCTACCAAAAAGACCGCTAAGGTTGTGTAACTGTCTTTGGAAGGGAAGCTTATGCACACCGGATCATGCCTTTGTGGCGCGGTAAGTTTTAATGTCTCAACTGATCTCCAACCGCCAGATGCCTGTCACTGCACAGCTTGCCGAAAATGGTTGGGACATTTTTTGTCTCAACGGCTGTTGTCACAGGCGCGCTTGATTTGTCTGGAGCGGATAAGGTCACGTGGTACCAATCATCCCAAAAGGTTCGGCGGGGGTTCTGTTCCGTCTGTGGGAGCACTTTATTTTTTGATCCACTGTTTCATGATTGGACAGCCATCGCTATGGGCGCTTTTGACGGCCCGACCGGGACGGCCCTAGCCCGGCATATTTTTGTGTCTGAAAAGGCGGATTATTATCCGATTAAAGACGGGCTTCCGCAAAATCAAACCTAAGCCGCTGCGCAACTGGCTGAGAGAATTTCTGCGGCACGCAGTGCATTGCGGGTATTTCATGTATACCTAGTGTAAGATCATCAGAAATTGTACTAAATTTTGAAGAGGCCACTTTTTCTATGCAGCGTAAGATTTCCGCCGTCCTATTCGATATGGACGGTCTTTTACTGGATACCGAACAGGTCGTTCTGGACTGCTTTCGCCAGACATGTGCTGGTTTGGGTCTGTCGGATATGGATCACGTACTTTACCAATGTATCGGGCTTCGCCGTGCCGATAGCCGTCTCGTGCTTGAGCGAGGTTTGGGTCATTTGGTAGATTTGGCCGAGTTCGATACAAGCTGGGAGAGGCGGATTGAGAGCCGGCTCGCCGACAATGTGCCAGTCAAACAAGGTGCTGAGAAGCTTTTGCAGCAGTTGCAGGCTCGCGACATCCCTCGGGTTGTTGCGACATCGACAACATCCGTTGTCGCCATAGAAAACCTTAAAACCGCAGGGCTATATCCGCTGATCACAACAGTTTTGGGGGGTGAACAGGTTGAAAATGGCAAGCCTGATCCAGAAATTTACCTCAAGGCGGCGGCGTTGGCGGGTTATGAGCCTGGCGATTGCGCGGCGTTTGAAGACAGTGACCCCGGAACGTTGGCCGCTGTGCGTTCAGGTGCTCTGACGGTGCAGGTGCCCGATCTCAGGCCCCCCTCTGCGCAGACTTTGGCTCTGGGCCATGTGGTGGCTGATGATTTATATGCGGGGGCGCTGCGCATTGGACTGATTTCAGCGTAAACTGCAAGCCGTTGGGTGTCTTTTCGCTGGAAAAATGACCGCCACAAATGTTTGCGTTCAGTGAATAAATGACCGCTTTCATCTGCTTTTACGCCGGGTTTTGTGCTAATTCTCGGCGTGAGGTTGATTTTAAATATTACTTTTAAAAGGGATCATGAATATGCCCCGCTTTAATAGGCAAACAGACGTTATTGATCGCACTAAACTGGTGACAGACAGTTATAAAAACACTCAAGGGGTGCGGCGGTTCCTAACGGCACAATGCGGTCCCAATTTTAAGTTTGATCGCGCCTTTATGGCTTGGATTAACGATGGCAATCTTAAGACAACGGGTGATGTCGCAGACGAGTGGACGCGGCGACATTCTTAATGCGTATTTCGGCTGTGGCGTTGATCTCAACCGATGTCTGAGTTGATCCTGAAAATGCCACAATTAAATTTTAGTCTCCACTTGCGATAATACGGGCTGTGGTTATGAAGATTCTAGTCGTTGGAACCACTGGCAAAACCGGGGAATTGATCTGGCGCAAGGCGGTTGCTGAGGGGCATGACGTCACGATTTTTGAGCGTTTCGTTGCGCAGCAATACAAAGACGACCCTGTGCGCAAAATGCAAGGTGATGTGTTAGACACTGCGGCTGTGACCGCTGCGATCTTGGGCCAAGATGCCGTTTTGGTGTGTCTTGGGCCGGTGAGCAGTCACGATCGGGTCACCTTGACGCAAGGTGCACGTAATATTTGCCAAGCGATGCAGGCTCAGGGCGTTGAACGGGTGGTTTTTATCTCTGTAGCGGGCGTGGGCGAAAGTTGGTGGTTGATTCCCTGGTATTCAAAGTTCTTATTTTCTTTTTTTGAAAACAGTTTTGCAAGAACATGCGGCCAAAGAGGCAATATTTGCTGAAAGCGGATTGAATTGG
>Ga0206130_10002362_pt1 | contig 26271 bp, 27 predicted proteins | sample Helgoland_Spring_9_FD_148637 | JGI IMG/M metagenome (GOLD analysis project Ga0206130, IMG submission 148637) | Pelagic subsurface seawater microbial communities from Kabeltonne, Helgoland, North Sea - Helgoland_Spring_Bloom_20160512_1 | ecosystem: Environmental > Aquatic > Marine > Epipelagic ...
AATTGCTGAAAATGCTTTAGAATTTTATGAAGAATATTTATCAAAAGAAGGAACATATAATAATTTTCATGAAATATTAGATAATTTAAGTAAAATTAGGGAAAAACCAGTTATAAAAAAATTAAGTGATAATAAATTAAATATTATAGTAGCTTACAGGGATCCGGGTGATAGATCACGTGAATCACAATTAAATGTATTTTTAGAACAAATGCAACTAATATTTGAAGGCATTACAGATTATCATATATATGTTATAGAACAAGAATCTGATAGAGAAGATTATGATAAATTGGATGATAATTTTAAACAACCTGATTCAAAGATGGCTAAATTTAATTTAGGTATTTTAAAGAATATAGGATTTCATTTAGCAAATAAAGAAAATGATAAAATAGATAATGCATATTATGTTTTATCTGATGTAGATTTATTACCATCAAATGAATTAATAGAAGATTATTTAAGATATCCTAGTAATCCTATACATTTAGGGAATAAAGGAACTAGATATAATTTAGATGGTAAAGATGAAACATTTTTAGGGGGAGTATTATCAGTATCAGCAGATGATTTTTTAGAATGTAATGGATATCCAAATAATTTCTGGGGATGGGGTGGAGAAGATAATGCTTTATTAAATAGATTAAATGTTAATGATATTAATATTGATAGACCGGAATATCCTGTAATAGATTTAGAAGAAATGGATATGAAAGAAAAAATGGAAGATTTAAGTAATAGAAAGAATAAAGAATCTAATAAATTAGAAAAATTATGTTCAGATAGTAATATATTTTATGAAAAATATAAAAATAAAGAATATGATGGTATAAAAATAGATTGTCAAAATCTTAATAATTGGGAAAGTAATGGAGTAAATAATTTAGAAGGATTATTTAATATAGTTTCAAATGAACTTAAAGGTGGAGGAGGTAATGTATCACATTATAAAGTTCATTTAAAAATAGGTGATGAAGAATTACCTGTATCATCTGTAAAAGATATAGAAGATGTAAAAGATATAGAAGAAGTTAAAGAATTAGAACAATCATTAAAAAGGTCTATAAGTGAATATAAAGATATACCATTAGATGAATTATATGATAGATATTATAAATGTGAAAAGAATATTAATAGTGAAAAAGATATTAAATTAAATAAATTAGAACAAAAGAAAATAAAGATATATTTAGATAATAGAGATTTATCAGAAGAACAATTAACTGAATTATATAAAAGAGAATATTTATCACATCCTGATTATAATAATCCTAATTTTGTGAATGATATATCAAGGAAAGTTGAGTTTAATATAAATAAAATTACATTAAATAAGGAAGAGGTGTGTAATAATACTGATTTTGAGTTAGCAAATCATCAAAGATTATTAAAGAATTTTGTAAATAATGAAACACCATATAAAAGTTTATTATTATTTCATGGAGTTGGTGTTGGTAAGACATGTTCCGGTGTTACTATCAGTGAATCATTTAGGGATGTATATGTAAGAGATTATAGTAAAATAATTATTGTAAGGAAAGCTGGGTTAAGTCAAGGATGGAAAGATACAATATTTGATCCTGAGAAAGGTGAAAATCAATGTTCAGGTCATGAGTTTATTGATACTTTTAAAGAAGAAACTGATCAAAGAGATCCTAATTCTGTAAGAAGAAATCAAAATAAATTAATAAAAAAATATTATGAATTTTATCAGTACGGGACATTTTCAAGTAAAATAAAAGATATAGTTGGCGATGAATCAGATGAAGAAATTATTAAATTAAAAATTAATAAATATTTTTCAAATAGATTATTAATTGTGGATGAGTTTCATAATTTAAGACAAGAAAATGAATCATTAAATGATCAAGATCAAGGAAAAGGAAATGTTAATAAGAAAGAGCAACAACGAGCATTAAAAAACTTATATCAAGTTATTAAATATTCAAATAATTTAAGAATTATATTTTTAACAGCTACTCCTATGTTTAATAATTCTACAGAAATATTTTTATTAATAAATCTTATGTTATTAAATGATGGTAGACCATTAATAAATCAAAAAGAATATATAAATAAAGAAGGTAATATAACTGCTGAAGGTAAAGAATTAATAAATAAAAAGAGTCGAGGATATATATCATATTTAAGGGGTGAAAATCCGATTAATTTTCCATTAAGATTATATCCAACAGATAAATTAACAATATTACCTGAAAAAGCACCTATAAATGATTTATTTAATGAGAGAATAAAAGATGAAAATAAATTAAGATTTATGATTACTTATAATAATGTAATGAAAGATTTACAAAAAGGTGTATATAATAAATATTTAAATGAATTAATAGAGGAAAAATCATCTGATCCAGAAAAAGAGAAAAAATTAGGTATTAAAACAAGTAATATGAGACAAATTTGTAATATTGTTTATTCAGATAAACAATCAAAAGAATATGGATTAAAGGGTTTTAGAGAAGTATTTAATAAATCTGGAAAACAATTTAAATATTCTAATCCGAAAAAACCAATTTTAGCAGAAAAATATATAGGAAGTGTTTCAATTAAATTAAAAAATATTATAAAAAATATTAAAACATCAGAAGGAATAGTATTTATATACACTGATTATATATGGTCTGGTGCAGTTCCTTTAGGATTAGCGTTAGAACATATTGGATTTAATAAATATGGTTATAAAAATCTTTTAAATTATAAAGGAGTAGATGAACCAATTCATTATGATATGAAAAAGAGAGCAAGTGATTTTGAAGAGAAAACTGAATTTAAACAAGCTAATTATATAATATTAAGTGGTAATGATAGTATATCAGGGAATGATTTAACAAGAGATTCTGAATTAAAAGTATTAAAATCTGATGGTAATAAAAATGGTGAATTAATTAAAGTTATAATAGGTTCATCTGTAACGGGTGAAGGAATAGATTTTAAAAATATCAGAGAAATACATGTATTAGATCCATGGTATCATTTAAATAAATTAGAACAAATTATTGGTAGAGGTATTAGATTTTGTTCACATAGTATGTTAGAGAAAACTAAAAGAAATGTTACAGTATTTTTACATACAACTACATTTAATGGAAATGAAACTATAGATCATTATAATTATAGAAGAGGTGAAAGAAAATCTATTGAGATAGGTGAAATTGAAATGATATTAAAACGTAATGCATTAGATTGTTATTTATTTAAAGAAGGTAATATTATAAAAGAAAAAGATGTAACACCTGTTAAAATTAAAACATCTAAGGGAAAAATAATAGAAGTAGAGATATATGATAAACCTAATACTAAAATATGTTCATTTCAAAATAAATGTGATTATAAATGTCTAAATGTAGATAAAAAAGAATTAGATAATTTAGATGATAGTGATTTAAATTATGATACATTTAATGATAAATATTTTACAGATATTACTAAAAAAATAATAAATTATATTAATGAATTATATCAAAAGAAAAATTTTTATTCATTAGAAGAAATAGTTGATCATATCCAATATCATAAAGATATTAATAAATATATTATATATAGTTCTATAAAAGATATAATTGATCATAAAGAAATAGTATATGATATAAATAAGAATAAAGGATATATTATAAGTAGAGGTAATTATTATATATTTCAACCATTATTTAATAATGATGAAAGTATTCCTATGTTTTATAGAAGTACTGTAGTGAATAATAAAAATAAAATAGTTATAAATAATATCAAAATTGAACATCCTAAAGATTTTATAATAGAAGAAAAAATACCTGTAAAAAATATAGAAGATATTATTAGTGATCTTATTACTAATTATAATGATATAATTGAAGATAAAGGAAGTAAAGATAAATTAGGTAATTTTGATTTAATTAATAGTAAATATAAAAGAATATATTTAGGATATTTATTGGATAAAATACCTTATATAGAAAGATCTAAATATATAAGATTTTTATTAGATAAATATTTTAAAGATAATGATTTTAAAGATATAATAGTAAATGAAGATACTTTATCTGCTGAAATAAATGAAATACATAAAATGGCGTATGATTATTTTAAGAGTAATTTTATATATAGTAAAGGTAATAAGAAAATATTATTTGATTTTGATAATGATAATCCTATAGGATATTTTATTATAAATGATAATAAAGTTATGAAAACAACTAAAAAATTAAAAAAGAGACAAGATATATTATTGGCTATAGATAAATGTGTAGAATATTATAAAAAAACTAAAGATAGTTATATAAAGATAGAACCAGTTAAAGGAAATTTAGATATAAATACGGGTAAATATTGGGTTCATTCATATTGGAATAAGGGATCTGTTTTAAAATTAATAGAGGAACCTAATTTAGGAAAAGAATGTCATTCGATCTGTTTCCTCAGTAAGGACGAATTTATAGATTATTTAAAAATAAATATTGATGAACCTATATTCACTAAATTAAGAAAAGATATATTATTATTATCTAAATTTACTAAAGGTGGTTTATGTAAATTAATTGATATAGTATTTAGAATAAAAAATAATAAAGATATTTCTTATTTCGTGAAATTTGATTTATTATATCATAAAATAAATTTGAATAAATATTAAAAATATATTAACAATATATATATTATGATTATATCTGAACAATTATTTAATGATACAGTTAGTTTAATTTCATCTGAATTAAATAAAGATATAGATAATATATTATTATTTAAATTAAAAAAACAATATGAAGGTTTATGTAAAGATGATAGTTTTATATTAAAAAACTCTATTAATATTGTTAAAAGATCTATGGGTAGGATAGAAACATTTGATAATATTAATTATATTAAATATGATATATCATATAAATGTGATACTATATCACCTAATAAAGGTGATAAAATATTAGATAAAAAATGTGTAGTAAGTAATATAAATAAAATGGGTATAATAGCATATTTTCAGATTGATGAGAAATATAAGGTTTCTGATAATGATTTTGATAATAGTCCTTTAATTATTATAATACCTAATGATACTATAAATGATAGTGATTTAAATTTAAATGATATTACAATTGGACGAAAAATAGATGTAGAAATATTAGGACATCGTATTAAATATAGAAATGAAAAGGTTCAAATTGTAGGTAAAATCTTATAATTAATTTAATATTTATATTATGGATATAGAGGAAAAGAAAATATTTATTTATAAAAATATTGATAAAATTGAATATCACAAAGAAATAGTGGATTATATTAAAACAAATGATATAAAATATACAGAGAATAGTAATGGTTTTTTTGTTAATATTAGTTTAATAGATGAACATATTAATAATATATATAATATATTACAATATACACTTTATAATAATATTGAAAATGATAATATGGTTATTAAAAAACATGCAATAATTTTGAATAATGAAAATACTAAAATTATATCAAGCCCGAAGAAATATAATATTGATCTTAAAAATTTTAATAAGGATGAGAGAAAAATAATAATGGAATCTAAAAAATAAATTTGATAATTAAAGATATATTTATATAATAATAATAATAAACATGGAAATTTTTAAAGATTTAAGATCAAAAAATAATAATTATTCTGAAAAAATTGAAGTAAATAAATTTACTCAAACTATATCTGAAAAAAAGGTAGAACCTGTTAAAGAATCATCTAAAAAATATGATAATGATGTTGTAAAAACATTCAAAACCATATTTGAATTAATTTTATCTATTAAAGATGTTAATTACACTCTATTAGAAGATAAAGAACTAGATAAATATATTTCTGATAAAAAATTAAAATTATGTTCGACTGTAGATGATCAATATATTAATTTTAATTTTAATAAAAGAATGATATCTAAATCACTAATATGTAAAAATCTACAACAAATTAATGATAATAATTTATCTTCATTACTATTTTATAATGAATATTTCAAGATTAATTTAATCATTTATAATAAATCTGATAATAAATATTATAAAACAGGATTAAAAAATTATGAAAAAATTTATATCACATATCATAATAAAAAATGGATTATTTTAGATATAAATAATAATGATATAAACTATTCAGATATTAATGAATTAAATACTATAATTAATATAGATTTAAAAAATAATTTAATATATAATAATTACCTTAAAGCTATATCCAATTATAAATTACCTGATTTAGTCAAGATAGCAGAAGAATGTTCTATTAGTTTAACTAATTCAGTTGGTAAAAAGAAATGTAAGAAAGATTTATATGAAGAAATTAATTTATATAAATTATAATCTATTTTATCTTATTAATATTTTTTTTATAAATTTGATTATTTAAAATTATAATAATATAATATATTATATATGGAAATCTTAAATAAAGAAGAAGATATCCAAAATCATATAAGTCATGCTATATCTAATGATAATTTAGAATTAGAAGTTATCTTTGGTAGTAATGATAAGAATAATCCTTTAAATAAAGAATTATTTTTAAAAATATTAAATAAATTAAAATTAGATTATGATTTAATATCAGAATCAGTTAATTTAGATATAAGAACAAATAATAATGGATTTCCATCAAATACAAGATGTAGTTTACAAGATTTAGAATCTATTAAAAGATATTGTGTAACAAATTCATTAGAAGGAATTACGAATATTGCATTTATAAATAAAAGAAATTTTAAAAATGATAAAATCACTAATAGTAGAATAGTGAATGAAGATTATAATTTTAGGATTAATTTAAAATCTGAGGATGAATTAGATTATAGTGATAAACAAATATTACAGTATAATAAATCATTAACTTATAAAGAAAAACATTTTAGATATAAAAAAAGATATAGTTTTATATCAATAGATAAATTATTTAGAATAGATTTATCGGTTATTAAATCGACAGAATGGTTATTCAAACAAAAGAAATATCAATGGTCAAAGACATTCAAAGAGGCGGATATTTTAAATAAAGTTGAGCAATATGAATTAGAAATAGAATATATTGGTTCAAATACTCATACAGAAGAAGGTATTATAATGATTAATGATTATTATAATAAATTAAAACAAGGTATAGATAATCCTGTATCATTAAGTGGGAGTATATCTAATCCATTAACATTAATAGTTGATGTAGAAGAATCTTCTAAAAAAGATATTGATTATATGCAAGATAATTTATTAAATGTTCCGAAACATAATTCATCAATAAAGAATAAAATAATTGGTAAAATAGTTAAAATTAAAGAATCATATTTTGAAGATGAAAAACACGCTGATATAAAAGATTCAGATATGTCTAATATTTTAGTTATAGATTTTATAGAAGATTATGAAAATAAGGGTGATCATGCACTATTACAACTTAATACTTCTTCACCAGTTAGAGATAAATTAATAAAACAATTAGATAAAGAATTTCCTGATCATAATAATAAAGATTTTACTCCTGATGCTTTACCACCAGAAAATAGAAAATATTATTCTAAAATAATAGAGAAAATACAGATATTAGATAAGGAAAAAACTAATATCTGGGTTCCATTAGGAGAAATATATAGTGATTATTTTGATATGGATGAATTAATAGTGGAATCTAAAACAGGACAAATTGGAGCTGGTAAGAGTGATTTAGATAAAGAATTAAAGTTTAATAAAGAAAAAATAGATTTATTAACTGATAAATGTATTGAATTATTAAATAATCATTTAACATATTTATTAGAAATTATACATGATAATAAATTAATAATATCAAAATCTCAAAAGGATAATATAATAAAAAGATATAAAGCATTAACAAAACAGAAAAAGAAATATGTTGAATTTACAGGACCTCAACCAGTAACATTAAATTATGAAAATTTATTATTAAGTAATGATATTAATATTATTAAAGGATATGCTGTAACTGAAAAGGCAGATGGTATTAGATGTTTATTATTTATAACAGAAAATACTGGATATTTAATTACATCTAAAATAGAAATTATACCAACAGGTATTAGATTTCCTAATATAAATGGTGAATGGTTATTAGATGGTGAATATATTACAAATAATAGAGATGGTGAAAAATTAGATATTAATTTATATATGATCTTTGATGTATATTATAATGGAAATATGACACCATTACCTGCACATAAATATGTATGGTATGATCCTAAATCTAAGAAACCGACTAGATCAGAAATTTTAAATAATTTTAAAGAATTAATAGAAAATATAGTATTAAGTGATAATGAATATATCAGAATTGGTATAAAAGAATATGAATATGGATCACAAACTCTATCTAATCCAGAAAAAGATCTTAAAAAATATAATACAGAATGTAAATTAATATTTGAAAAATGTAAAAATATTTTAGATAAACAAGATTCTTATGGTTATTATATAGATGGATTAATTCTATTACCAATATATTTGGGTGTTAAAGGATCTAAAATTAATAGTGGACCAGATAGTATCGGAGGTACATGGAGTTATAATTTTAAATGGAAACCACCGGAAGAAAATACAATTGATTTTAAAGTTATAACAGAAAAAGTCGGTGATTCTAATAAAGATAAAATATATACATTAAATGATGATTTAGGTATATTGAAAAAATATAAAAAATTAAAATTAATCACAGGATATAAAGAAGAAGAAGATATATCATTAGATTTTTGTATGAAATTATTAAATAAGGATAAACCATCATTTGAAAAAACCAAACAATTTAATCCACCAGGTGAAGAGAATAATGTAGGTATAACAAATATATTCTTAGAAGATAATAAAATATTATGTGAAAAAGATAAATCAGAATTAAAAGATGGTGATATTGTTGAAATGAGATATAATAAGGATGGTAAAAATGGTATGATATGGGAACCATTAAGAGTAAGATATGATAAAACTTATCCTAATTTTCAAGTTGTTTGTAATAATGTATGGAAAACTATAACAGAACCAATTACTAATAAATTAATTACAGGAGAACAACCATATAATGTAAATAAGGTTATAGATACAGTAGACAAAGGATATTATGTCTCACAAAATAGAAGTTATCAAACTAAAATATTAACAACATTACATAATTATATTAAAAATAGTTTAATATGTGGAGTATGTTCTTCAATTAATAAACAAATACAATATTTAGATTTATCATGTGGTAGAGGAGGAGATGTAGAAAAATATACTAATAAAGATTGTAATATTAAATTTGTATTAGGATTAGATATTTCTAATGTAAATGAAGCATGTAAAAGATATTTCTATTTAAAAGATAAAAATAATACAACCGGAGTATTCTTACAATCAGATACTAGTTTGAATATTAAAACGAATGAATGTAATATGGATATTAAACATTCTAAAGTGATGATAGATATATTATATGGATTGACTAAATCTATTCCTGTATCATATAAAGGTATATATAAAGAATATAAAGTTTTAGCTAAAAATAAGTTTGATGTGATTAGTAGTCAATTTACTTTACATTATTATTTAAAAGATAGAGAAACATTCGAAGGATTTCTAACAAATGTAAATGAAAATATAAATATGGGAGGATATTTTATAGCTACATTTTATAATGGTAATAAATTATATGATATATTATCACAACAAGACACAATAGAATATATAAATGATGGAGATGATTTAGTATATAGGATAAAAAAAGAATATGATGAAAATGATATAGATGATTTTGAATATGATGAAAATCATACAGATAATATGTTTGGTAATAGTATTAATGTTTATATGGATTCTATTGGTCAAGAAATAGGAGAATATTTAGTAAATATGGATTTCTTGATTGATTCATTTAAAAAAATAGGATTAAAATTAGTAACACCTGAACCAGATAAAAAATATGAAAATATATTTAAAAAATCATGTATTGATAATGGTTATGGATCATTTGAAAATGTAATAAATGAATTACCAAATATAGCAAAAGATAAAAAAGATAAAATATTTCAGGCAAGATATAAAGATGCAGTAAAAATGACAAAAGATGAAAAACTTAAATTATTAAGTGGATTAAATGTATATTTAATATTTCAAAAGGAATAAAGGTATTTAAAAATTTGAATTTATTTTAAATTGTAATTAAATATGGAACAAGGATCGACGAATCCAGTAGAGGAAATAAATAGTTATTCGGTTGAAGATACAAATATATTTGAATTAATTGATGACCAATATCCTGTAATTGATAATAAGATTAATTTAGACTATGATAAAATTAAAACAGATATAGATAACAATTTAGAAAAGAAAAAAATATTAATTGAAAATTTTGAATGGATAAATAATATTCATACAACATTAACTAATAAGGAAACTATTTTAGTAAATTATATATTAGATATATATCACAAAAAAAAAATATATAATTATGGTCAAATAGTTGAAAATCCTCTATTATTACTAGAGAATAAATTTAAATTAAGTTTCAAAAAAATAGATAATATAGCCATTAATAGTCATTGGTGGGTGAATGATGATCCAAAACGTTTAGACAATATAATACCAGTGATATTGGAAGACTATATAAAACTAGAAGGTCATATATATATAAAATTGAGTCGGTTTTTAACGATAATAGATAAATATAACAAAGACATCAAACCCACCCAAAAAATCCCAATAAATAAGATCGAAGAAAGAATTAATAATAATGAGTATATTAAAAAAAATAATTTAATTATTATAAATATAGATAATCATTATTTATTGACTACAAATAGATATTACAATATGGAAATATCAATGTTTAAAAATATTCATATTATGTTAAAAAGAAATATATCTAATGATAATTTATCAGCTGATTTATTAAATAATCTATTTAATGACGGAAAGGAATTAAATAAAGAACAAATACAAGGAATTAATAATGCTATTAATAATAGTTTATCTATTATTACTGGTGGTGGTGGAACTGGTAAAACATCTATACCAAAATATTTAATTAAATATGAAAAAAATTTAAATAGTGAATTACAAAAAGTTTCATTATTTACCACACCAACACACGCTGCAAAGAAAAGAGGTATGAAAGATTTAAAAGGTTTAGAGATGCATGTAGATTTTTCGGTAATACATTCTTTAATTTATAAATATAGAATGGATTATAAATTACAATGTGAAAATATCGGTTTTGATAGATATAGATATGAACATAATATCCAAGATGATTATGATATGGAGTATTATTATACGACAAAATTAGATCAAATATTATCATTAGGTAATGTTAAATATATATTTGTTGATGAAATGAGTATGGTTGATTTAGATTTATTCAGTAATTTACTTGATATATTAGTATATTATGAAGATATTAGACTTATATTATTAGGTGATAATAAACAGTTAGAACCAGTAGGGGCAGGTTGTCCTTTCAGAGATTTATTAAGGTTAAATATAAAAAAAAGTGAATTAATAATAAATTATAGATCAAATAAAGATATAAAAGGTTTTTGTTATGATTATTTAAATGATGATTATGTATCTGTTTGTAAGGACCACCAGTTTTCTCTTCAAGATAAATATAATGAAAATATTCATTATTATTTAAATGTAGATAAAAGAAAAACAATAGAAAACATATTAAAAAGATTTAAACAAAATAGATATGAACCATATTGTTTAAATCCAGAACATGATAATAATTTTCAATTAATTACAAAGAAAAATAGTGATTGCGAAATATTTTCAAAAATAGTTAGAAAAGTATTCATAGGTGATGAGTCTAATGATAATTTTATAATAGGTGATCCTGTTATTATAAAAAAAAATGATAAAGAACTAAATATATTTAATGGTGATGAAGGGATTATTACAGAAATTGTCAATGGTGAATATAATATTAAATTACATGAAGGAGGTGAAGTATCCCTATTACCAGAAGATTTTAAACCGAGTTTTTGTAGAACAATTCATTCTTCACAAGGACTTCAATACAATAAAGTAGTTTATATTGGGAGTAATTATTCAAATATTAAATTAAATTATACAGGATATTCACGATCAAAAGATGATTTATATTTAGTAGGTAAAGATGAAAACTTTAATGAAAAAAGAAATCCTGTGTTTAGAAATACATTTATAAATTTACATATTGATGGAAAAATTGATTTATTTCAAAAAGAATAAATAAAAAATTATAATCGTTTAGTCTTTTTAACTTTTCTAGATCTATTCTTAGTAGATTTAGATCTTTTTTTAGTTTTTTTAGATCTTTTTTTAGTTTTTTTAGATCTTTTTTTAGACCTTTTTTTAGTTTTTTTAGATTTTTTATTATGACTATTATCTATCATATTTTTTAATTCATTATTTTTTTTAATTACATTTCCACCACCATTAGATGTTTCTTTTACAGTGCGTAGTGCTGTTTCTTCCCCGTAATCCAATGCTAATTTTATAAACTCCCGTAGTTGCCCTTCACCAATTAAGTTAGGACATTTTTTTTCAATTTCATTTTTTTTTCCTCGCAATTCCCTTATAGATCTATTGATATCATCAGTTGTTACATCATCTGATTGACCCTGGTTGGTTATGGGTGGTCGCGCAAGACTGGTTCCCTTATTTACCAGTGTATCACTAGAAGGATTTTCTACTTCACCTGATGAACCCTGGTCGAGGGGTTTTCCAGGACTATTTACCTCATTAGGAGTTTTATTTTTAATACGATTTTTACCATTTAGTTCCTTAGGATAACCATTCTTTCTTTCCTTATTTATTGCGGCATTACCAATACTCTTTATACGTCCTTTAACACCACTAGTTAACTTACCGACATTCTTCCCTACCTTTCCGGTCACCTTCTTTCCTGTCTTAGCTAACAACTGTCCCTTTCCCGAGACAACCTCCAATAGAGTTCCTAATTTACTACCACCATTTATATCCATCTATATAATAAATATAGATATTATTTCAAATAAATACAATTACTATTTAATGGGATATTATATTCTTCACACCATTCTTTAGATTTTAATATTTGTTTTTTTATTCTTTCATTAATATTTGTGCAATCAAACTTCAATATATTATTTATATAATCTATTTGATTTTGAACAAAACTACAATTATAATCACGAATTATATTTATAAATTTTTCTGGTAATTCAATATATAATTTTTCAACCGCATTATAATATTTTGATAAAATATTTATTATTTCTTTATTAAATCCTTTAAATCCTTTACATACTATATATTTTTCTGAATTAGATAATCTACTAATAGTTGGTTTATAAATATATACTTCATCATATGATAAAAATAATAAATATAATAATTGAATAGTTTTATGATAAAAAATATCAAAAACTTTTAGAACAAATGATCCTTTTAATTCTTGAATATTCAATGCTATATATATTTCAGAATAAATAAGTCTATAAGATGATATTTCTTGTTTATTAAAATCATTCGAATAATCAAAACCACCATCAGCAGTGACTATATTACATTTCTTAATAAATTTAATAAATTCATCTGATGTTTTTTTTATATAAATATTTCCTGTATTTCTATTTCTATTTAAATGAACTTTTGGATTATTAAATAATTTAGAACTCCAAAAAGGAATTCTTTTATCATTAGATAATAATGTTATACCATAAATAATAGGTGAATCCATGTCTAATAAACAATTTATAAATCCACCAGGTCCTTCAGCGATACATGCTGAAAAATCTAAATTATCTATATTAAAATCTTTAATAATTTCATGTATTTTAAAATATGATCTAGATATTGGTGTAATATCAGCTACATTTCTAGAATTATTAGATGAAGTATAAATATATTCATAATCATTATTTAGTTTTTTATATTTTTCCCATTTAGATATATCAACATTATCAATTTTACATTTACAATTATATAATTTAGTTAATAATTCATTATCTATACATTCATTTTCGGATGTATTAATAACATTTATAAAAAGAAGGTCATCATTAAAAACAATTTTGAATGATTTCATAAAAAGAATTATAGAATAATTTTTAAATATAAATTAATATCATTATATAGAACATTTTTTACAATCTAAACTATCATCAACTAACATATATGATTCATTAGCACCATAAGGATTACTAGGCATAATATTACCAAATACAAAATTACCATTAATTTCTTTTTCATTATTATATTTCCATGATTTATATACATTACCACCAACTTCATCATAAGTAAAATCTTTAACAGATTTAATTAAATCATCACTTTGATTAATAACACCTACAGAGTTTAATACATTACTATTATTTTTCATAAGTCTATTAGGTATTTTCTGTAAGTTATCATTAAATATGCATTCTAATGAATTATCACCTGATAATGTACAATTACTTGGTAATATTTTATCTTTTAATTTCATATATTGATTATTTTCATTATTATCATATAAGAAACCCGTATTAGTTAATTGATTACCAAAATCACTCGAAGCATATTCAGGATATTTATTTAAATATTCTTCACTATCAGCTCTAATTAATGTTTCTTCACTACTACCTGTATTTGCTAAACCATAATTAGCATGATTACCTGGATTTGCATGCATAGTATCTTTATGAACATTAAATGGGTCAAAATATAATTCTTTATTTTTATAATAGTCAAATCCATTATTTCTAATAATTTTTAAATTATCCACACTATTTAATAAATTATTATTATCACTATTTAATGGACTATATCCAGGTGATAAAGGATTACTGATAGTGGATAATGAATGATCTGGAAAATTATGAAATGGATCATCAAATTCTATCTTTTGTTCAGAACGACTATCATCTTTTTTTACCATCTTCGTTGTATTTTGAACATTTTTAATATTATTAAAATGATGATCTATTTGATCACCTTTAAATTTATTTAATACATCACTAATACCTGTTTTTTTTTCCATTAATTGCTGTAAAACAATTAATAATGTAAATGACAAAACTATTAATAGAATAATATTCATATATTATATATTAATATAAAAAATTATCATTATTTATTAAATTAGCTGTTTCATACTCTAATGTTATATAATCGTTATATTTTTTTAAAATTATTTTAATATTATCAATAATATTTTCATATAATATATATTCTAATTCTAAATCTGTATTATGAAAATTAAATGGTTTACATTCACTCATAATTAATTCTTGAATTAAATAATTATTATCAAATAATATTTCTTTATCTATTACTTTATTAAATGTTACATTAGAATTATTAGATAAAATCATAACATTATTTATCCAATATTCTTTTACATCACCTTTACAAACTAATTTATATTTATTAATTAAATCATCTAATTTATTCATATTTATTTTATTATTAAATATTTCATCATTAATTTGATCACAATAATAATATTTATACATTTAACCAAAAGTATTCTCTGTTGAGTATTCTATATATAAAAAACCATCTTTATCTTTAAGTTTGTTATAAACTTCACTTAAAAGTAAAGTATTATTACAAAGTGTATTGTTTATAAAGAAAAATAATGCTTCAGATGTCTCTAAATTAATTCTTTTTCTTATAATATATAAGAATTGACTTAAAGTCATATCATTTGGGACTAAATATTTATTTTTATCGATATCCTGAACAGTTGATTTTGAACATTTTTCTACAACAATCGGGATTCTATCCGGATATTTTTCAATAATTTTTGTAGATTCTTTAATTCTTTCTTCTTCCGTTTTCTTTTTTTTAAAGTCAAACATATATAATATTTCATTTATTTTTTTTTTTAATATTTAAAAAAAAAGTATTTAATAAAGTAAAATGAAAAATGTTGTCCGAATTAATATTGATAACAAAATGAATGACTTAGAATTAAATATTGAAAATAGAAATGTAATTAATTTATTAAATAAAAATTCAAATATAAAAGGAAAAAGTAATATTCGACAACTATATTCCTGGACAAATAATTCTAAAATTATTAAATGTTATGGATGGTATGAAGGTGAACATGATTGTGTAAATAAACATGAATTAATACCTAATGGATCTTCTAAATTTTTAGATGATGATTCATCAACTATATTATTATATGGTGATATATTCCTAATATGTTTTGAAAATAGTAGAATATGTGATTTCACTGTATCTGATTATGCTGAGTTTTATGAAATTATAAATGAAGGTTTTGATGATTGTGATTCTGAATATGATTCAGCTGATTCAGAAGAAGATTATACTCAAGATGAGTGTGAACCAGATGAAGATTATGATGAAGATTATGAAGAAGGTGATACATTAGAAAATGATGAAATATTAAGTGATTATGAAATAGTTTCTAGTGAAGATAGTGAAGAATTAGATACTGATAACAACGTATATTCATAACAATGTATATTCATAACAATGTATATTCATAACAATGTATATCATAATAAATTATACAATAATATTTATTAAAAATATATTTATAAATTTGATTTTAATAATAATAATATTAAATGACATTAAATATGAACTCTAATAGCGATGAATATCGTAATAGGAGTGTTAAAAAAATTAATGAATTTGTTAAAGATGAACTTAAATCTAGGAATATTGAGAAAAGTATTTATAATTATATGATTGAATATTCTAAAGATAATAATATCAATAGAACTTGGACAAATCAAATATTCTTTAATTTATACTTTTCAAAGATTAGATCTATATGTTTAAATTTAAATAAAGATTCATATATTAAAAATAATTATTTAATTAATCAAATTAATAATGATAAAATTAAACCGGAAGATGTATCTAAATTATCAGTATACGATATATATCCTGATAATTGGAAAAAAATGATAGATGAAAAAATTAAAAGAGATAAAATTAAATATGAATTAAAACCTGAAGCTATGACAGATCAATATAAATGTAGAAGATGTGGTAGTAGGAAATGTTCATATTATGAAATGCAAACTAGATCGGCTGATGAACCTATGACACAATTCTTTACTTGTATTGAATGTAATAATAAATGGAAAATGTAATTAATATAATCCAAATCCGTTATTATTACCTGTATTATTAATAACACAATTATCTAATTTACAATCTTGCTTTACAGAAGGTAATGGAACTTCATATCCGTATCCGGAACAACCATACATTTTTTTATTATTATCATCAATACTATTAAATAATTTATCTGCATTTTTGGTTAATTGATATTTAAATTCCCAACTGGATAAATTACTATCACTTAATACTTTTTCAAACATTTTATTCATTTCACAATTAGGTTTATAATTTGTTAAAAATCGTCCGTCTTGCATTAATGCAGGACAACCAACAAAATTATTATCTGAAGCAAATCCTGTATTATTATTATTATTATTATTATTATTATTATTATTATTATTATTATTATAATTTATAACATTAGTAGACATTATATATATTAATTTATATTTTTTTTTTATTTTATTAAATTAATTAAATTGATTTTATAAATAATTTAAATACAAACAAAAAAATAATTTTAGGAGCAACCTCTATAATTGTTTTAACATTAATTTATAAATATGTTAGTAAAATCATAAATAGTGATTCTGAAGAAAATTTAGAAGAAAATTATACACAAATGAAAACACAAAAAATTAATATTCGTGAACCAAATACTAACTTTATAGAAAATAATGAATTGACAAATTTATTAAATGAATTTATTGATTATAAAAATATATTCAAAAAATATCATGATAATATAGTTCATCAAAATAAAATAATAAGAACAATTGAGTATAATAATATTGTAAATACTATGATGTTTAAAAAAAGAATTAATATAAATGAAAAAAATTCAACTTTCCCAACAACTAATTCCATAATGTATGATATATATGATAAAACAGATAATAGATCATATAATACATATTCTATAAAATTATTAAGTGCTTTAATACCTTCATCTGGTGGTAATACTCCTTCAGTAACTATAATAAACAGTAATTCAGATTTTAGAAGATTCACTGAAAATGATAATATATTTAAAATAATATATTTAGATCATATAAATGGTACAAATGTAAATGCATCATATACTAAATACTATTTGAATGATCATGATGCTGGATTTTTACATGAACCTGATCAACCTTTAAAACAATTTAATTTTGAGTTTTTTAAAGGACATAATATATCTTCTTCTCCACATACTATTGATGATAAAGTTTTTAATTTAGAAATAGAAATAACATATATGGATTCGCCTGAATTATTAGATTATATTAGAAAATCTGAACTATATAATAATACCAATATTTATCCTACAATAACAATTGAAAATAATGATATAGATAATTTATTATAAATTATCAACTATTCTTTTAGCTAGAACAGATTTATTACCCGAATGCTTTAAATTCATTTCTATACATTTAGATTTTAAATCTTTAACAGACATTTCCATATATAAATCTAATTTATTAGAATCTTCTTCACTTAAATCTTCAATATTTAAATTTTCAGAACCACTATCAGAACCATTATCTGAATCATTATCTGAATCACTATTTAAATCATCTACTTCTGAATCTTCTACAACATCAACTTTATCATCATATACAATAGGTTCTAAATTAGGTAATGAAGAATCTATTTTATCATTACTTGGAGATATTTCACTGAAAATATCATTATTAACAGGTTGATTTTTTAACTTATCAAAATCATGAGTTGTTACATTATCCGGATTTGTTACATTAGGTGGATTATTTACATTAGATGAATTATTTACATTAGATGAATTATTTACATTAGATACTTTTGCAATACCATTGTTCATTTGTATATTTTCTCTAGGCATAACTCCTCTAGGTATAACACCTCTTGTCATATTTTCTCTAGTCATATTTTCTCTAGGGATATTTTCTCTAGGGATAATTCTTTGGGGCATTCTACTAAAAAATTTATGTAATTGCATATGTATATTATCAATTTCTTTCATTACCGTAGTATTTTTTTCTTCTAATTCATCTAATTGTAACTTAACTTTTTTAAGATCTAAGAAAAAAAACAAACTAACTAATGCTATCACTATGATTAATAGTATTATAGGCATATTTGATTCTATTTTAAATGCTGGCATTATTATACTATTTTAATTAAAAAAAATGATTAATTTAAACTTATTTTTTATTTTATATAATTATAATATAATGGACAATACTTTTTTTAATTTAAAATTAGATTTAGAACCTAATATTATTGATATGATTTATGATATATTAAGAATGTCAACTATACAATTAGTTACACAAGTCATGTTTTATATGAATAATAATTCTATATCACTATTTAATGAAACATTTATTAAAACATTTATTTTTATTAATATGAGTATATTATTCTACTATTTAGTAATAAGAAAAATATTTAGTTTTATATCTGATGATTATTTAAGAGTAACTAATAATTCATATACACCAACACCACCAATGTCTGATTCAACATCCGATGATTTACCTCTAGCCCCATCAAAATATAAAAATACTCTAAAAAATAGTTCTTCATTATCATCTTTAAATTATGATATTAATTATGATAATTATGATAATTCGGATAATTTACCTGATACTTCAAAAAATACATCTGTGAAATCTATTAAATAAAAGATATTTAAAATAATAATAAATATTAGAATAAATGGAACAACCTAAAAAAAGAGGGAGAAAAGTTGGTTCTAAAAATACTAATAAGAATATAGAAAAAGGCCCACCTAAAAAAAGAGGTCGTAAACCAAATAAAAAAATAATCACTAATGATAATCCTATTTTTGCAGATGATAATTTAAATATAGATGATTTAATTATTAAATTAAATAATGATAAGAAAGATAATGATTTAAATTTATCTTTAATTATAGAAGATAATAAAGATATTAATTATTCTAATTCTGAAAGAAATAGTCAATTATGTTGGAATTGTTGTCATAATTTTCATAATGTAGTTCATGGTTTACCTATTAACTATAATAATGATGTTTTCCACACTATAGGTGATTTTTGTTCAGTAGAATGTATGTCTAGATATGCCGTTGATAATATGCATGATGATATATATGAAATATTACCATTAATTAATTTATATAATAATAAAATTAACAATTGTAATAAAAAAGTAAAATTAGCCCCGAATAAATTATTATTAAATATATTTGGTGGTAATATGTCTATTGATGAATATAGAAATGATCAAGTTATGTATGATTTAAAAATACCCATAATTATCCCTGTTAATTATAATATTAATAAATATAATTTGAAAAATAATAATAATCTATCTGATCTAAAATTATATAGAAAGAAAAAAATAGATAATAATAATAGTATATCAAAACAATTAAATATTAATATTTAGTTAAATATGATAATAATATTGTTGAATACAATTCATTATTATAATACTTTTTACTAAATCATTATTAATATATTCATTCAAATATTTATTTAATTTATCTGAACTTATATTTTCATTTATATTTATTTTTTGTATATTTCCTTTATAATTTAACTTTTTTATTTTAAAAAAAATATAATTATATATATTTTTCAATTTAAAATCTTCATAATTATTTAAAATATCATAATATACTTTATAATTATTTAAATCAATATTATTTAAAAAATTATAATTATTATTAAAATTATTTAAATAAGATATTTTTCTTTTTAATGATATTGTATCTATATTTAATGCATATTTATCCATATAAAATATTAAATATATTTAATTAATTATTTTTACTTAAGAAATATTTATTATAAAGATATTTTAACACTGTTAATATCAACTACTCGATATTTTGAAGTATCTATATTATTTACCATACTACCACGTTCATTAAATGAATTATTCCCAGCATGATGATTTATAGGAAATAATAAATGAGGTTTTCTACATTCATTTTCTTTAAATCGTTTATCATCCAACACTCTATTAAACATATTTAATCCTTCAATAGGTTCATTATATATTTCGGGTTTTACATTCATTTCTGTAAATAATTGTATTTGAGGATCATTATCACAAAATATATTATAATTATTATTTTCTTCATCATAACATTTTTTTATATCATTATATTTATTTTTAGTTTCTTTTAATACATTATTTGATTCTGTTTTTAACATATTAATTAAATTTACAAATTCTTTTTCATAACCTTTATCATATGTATTTATTGAAAATAATATTGAATTAAAATTATCAATTGATGTATCTAAATATACTTTACTATTGTCTAATAATGATTTAAATTTAATATAATCATCTACATTATATAATAATTTAATATTATTCATAAAATATTTATAATATTTTAATCCAAGATTATATGATTGAATATCATTATTCGAATATTTATGTAGTTGATTAAATATAGAATCTATATTTTCATTGTAATGTGTATATTTTTCAGATTTTTCTAATAATTTATTAGAATATATATATAATAACCCTAAGACTATTGAAAATATTATTGAATATTTTACATCATAATAAGATAGTATAATAAATATTATAATTAAAAAAAATATAATAATCTCATTTAAATTATTTATCATAATATATTTAATTGATTATATATAAAAAAATTGCTATAATTAAGATAAGAATACCTAAATATACTATATTTTCATTTTCAAATAAAAATATTCTCATAGTTTCTCTATACACATCAGATTCAGTTATATCATTATCATATGTATTTTTAAGATTTAATTTAGTTTGTAAATATAATCTATTATAATCATTATACATATTAGGTAAAATATTTACAATATTATCAAATATTTGATGTAATTTCATATTCATAAATTTATTTTCATTTACAATAGGTTGTATTGAAGATTTAGATATATCTTTATTTGTATTTGTATTTGTATTTTCACTTGTTGGATTTAATTTAATTAATTCTGCTCTAGAGTCATCCTGATTTAATTCTAAATAATTGGCTACCATATATATAAATAATATATTAAATATTAGTTATTAAATGTACATTACCTAATATCATTCGTCTACAACAATATCTATGTAATCCTAATTCATCCATAACTTTCCCTTCAATAGATTTATTAGGTGTTTCTAAATTAATATAATCAATATCTAAATCTTTTATATTACTTGTTTCTTTACCCTTTTCTTCATTTACCTTTTCAATATAAGGGATCCATTTATCAGAAATAGTCTTTCCACACGTAAAACAACGGACCGGAATAATCATTTTTTTGTTTATATATATAGTTATATTTTTAAATCAAATTTATTTATATTATATTTATAATGTATTTATATGTATTTATTATATCATTCATAATATTATTTGTATTATGTATATTAATATATCATTATGATAACTTAGAAGGCAATGTATCATATAAGAAACAATTATATGAAAATTTAATGAATGATTTTAATACAATATTTCCTGATAGAAATAGAAATTCTGGTGGGGCACAATTCTTTAAACATATTTTTGATAAAAAACCTGATAAAAAAGATTTTGACTTATATAATCAATTTTATTGTTCTGTTAGTGGTTCCCCTATAGATCCTAGTAGAGAAAATATTAAAAACTTTATAGTAATGAAAGATTTAAATAATAATAATATATGTGGTGATTATTATAGATGTTGTATTCCTTGTAATTGTGATTTAATGAAATATGCTAAAGTAGAACAAATGAATATTCCATTAAATGATGGTGATTATAATTATCATGTATTGACTATTAATGATCCTTGTAATAATGAATCAGAAATACCCGATTCTGTTTCTAGTTTTAAATGTGATAATAATAAAACTAGTAATGGTGTTATAGCTAAATCAGGTAGATTAATTGTAGGTATATTACATAACTCTAAATCGTGTAGTGAATCAGAGTTAGATGAAATAAATTCTAATGATATTACAGGTAAGTTCTGTAAAAAAAGAAACTCAACTGATCCTGATAATTTAAAAGGTGGTATGGGTGATATATTTGTTAAATTAAGTTTAGTAGGAGAAAGTTTAATAGAAGGAAATACTAATCAAACTGATTTAAAAAATATATATGGTGAACCTTTAAAAATATGTCAAAAATCATCCGATGATATGAAAGGGTCTTGGGATAATAATGGATACTGTAGTGAATTAGGTGGTGGTGTCCATCAGATATGTTTTGATGTTAATAACAATAGTAAAGATTTTTCTAAAGATACTGGACAAAGCAATTGGTCTGAAAGTAGAGTCGGTAAAAATCATTGTATGTGTTTAGGAGCGTGGAGTTTATATAAAGCAAAACAAAATAAAGGTTTAATAAATGAAACAAATAATGAATTAAATTGTGAAGCAATACCTGAAATGTCATTAAATAAAAGTTATGTTGGTAGTTGGAGCACATGGAATGGTAATGAATTAGATGATCAAATTATACATGGTGTAAATAGTTTAATAGATCAATGTTACAAAAAAGGTAATAATAATCAAAAAATATATCTTAAAAATAAATATAATACATTAACTAATTCTTTATCTAAATTTAATAATAATAATAAATTAAATTTAATCTAATATATAATATAAATATGGAAGGAGCCAAACTTTATAGTTTTAAATCTGTATGCGGTGATTTAGGTAATGTATGTCATAATACTAAAAATAGAGTAATTGAAAAAATGTGCGTTTGCGAAAAGAAACAAGTTGAAAAATTAGCTAAATATTTAAAATGTTTAATGACTATTGAAAAATTATGCGAATATTTATGCACTTGTTGTTGTGAAATGGAAAATATTACATCCAGTGGTTTAAGTGAATTAAAAAATAGATGTAAAACTATTCATAATTGTTGTAAAGATCTACAAAAATCATTAAAACCTGAAGATTTTAAATATATTAATTGTAATACAATAATGAAATCATGTGATAAAATAAATAATGTTAAAAAATCAAAATCTAAATAATTATTTTCTAATATATATTAATACTTTATGAGTGTGAATTTTAATATGATTGCTCCAATATCAGCAACTGTATTATCTATAGGTGGATTAATTTTTCAAATGGGTAAACATTCTGAAAAATTAGATGTTCTTAATACTACTGTTTTCGCTCAAGAAAAAAAAGTTAGTGATAATTATAAATATATTAATGATATGAAATTATTTATAACTAGAACTGATGAACGTTTAGATAAAATAAATGATATCAATGACGATCTTAAAGAAATAAAACATAAATTAGAAAAAATTGAATGTAAAATATATAAATAATCTAATAAAATTTATATTGAACTGGTCCTCCTCCATCATCTTGTGGTAATATATGGTCTATCTTCCTACAGGTGGATTTCGTGATAGGATTATTAAAATTATGTTCATAAAAGAACCACTGACTATAGATCGTTTTAAGTATTTCAGAAACATTGCCCTGACAATCCTCAATATCATGATTTTTAAATATGTCATTGATTAATAACTTTTGATATGATTGAATATCCATTTTTACTTTACTTTATTTATAAGTTTATTTCAAATTTAAAAAAAAAGATTTGTTTTTTTTTGTCTTTTTATTTTATATTGTTTTTTGTCTTTTATTTTGTCTTTTATAGTTTATCTAGACCGGAATGCCAAGCGCTCCATCAACCTCTCTATTTCTGCATTCTGTTCTTGGATCTTGGTAGTAGCTTCATATAGAACTCGTGCATATTGCCGTCCACTTTGACCTCTCCCTTCTTGATATCCTTCATCAAATCCTTCATCATATCCTTCATCTCGTCCTTGGTCATATCGCCGCTGTGAAAATCGGAAAGTGTGGTCGGTTATTTGGCTACTAGAAGGTCCAGTAGCAGGTCTTCCAACAGATATAGGAGCATCTGCCATGTCCCCCCGGCACATAGGACACGCTTTGCTATTACACAAATGCTTGATAGCACAATCCGTACAGAACTTGTGACCACACCCCTTGGTAACAAACACGCCTTTATCCCCTAGCGGATTGTAGCAAATCGGACATTCCTCCACATCATCCTCCACTACTTTAGTGGGGGTATTGGATTCCTTGACAGGTTCAACAAGTTTCTTTTCGCAAGTCCTCTTGTTGTGTCCGACCTCACCGCAAATACTACAAGGCATGAGGATTTTAAATAATATTCAGTAAGTTTAATTGATTTCTCTTTCAAAGCACTTATTCGTTAATCTAAATATTTTTAAATCTTTATTTCAAATTTATTTAAAGAATTGAAAAAAAAGTTTGTTTTTTTTTGTCTTTTTATTTTATATTGTTTTTTGTTTTTTGTCTTAGATTTGAGGGTTCTACTGACAATTTCCACAATACAGATAAAACTGTTTTACCCATCTAATATGACCCGCTGGAAATTGGCTGTATTCTTCAACACTACCCAGAAAACCGGGTTCAATAATATCCGCCCCATTTTTTTCGGGGTTAAGGCGACCGTTTCTAAGAAACCCTTGACCATCCCATTCTTTTTGATGTTTCTTACACAGACCATCGCCTTCGTCTTCATTCTGACACTGACTAGCGATTCGGATTTTACACCCATCTTCATTTTTCCAATGAACGCCACAACATTCACCTTTATTGAAACCCCGACTTTGAACTTTGTTCTTAAAATCGGTCATAATATTTTTAACTTCACCTTTTTTCTTTGACCCACCAACCGCTTTCTTAGAAGTCTTAGAGGAAATTTGAGTCTTTTTCAATTCTTCATTCTCACGGACAAGTTTTTCAAGAACTTGTGGAATGTTAGGGGCTATGCTGACACAGAGCGTTTTGTAGCCGATAGATACCTGTTTATAACATTCATCTAAGGCAAGTTCCACTTTTGAAGCGATTTCCTTCATCTGAAGAATTTCTTTCTCCTTCGCACATACCTTTGATTTCATAGTTTCCAATTCCTCCTCAGCCAAAGCGATTTTTTCGTGAAAATTATCCATCGCAAGTTGTTAGTAATTTCGTAAGTAGTTGTTTCAAGTATTAATTGAAATCAAGTTATTTTTGTTATCTAAATATTTTAAATCTTAATTTCAAATTTATTCAAAGAATTGAAAAAAAGTTTGTTTTTTTTTGTCTTTTTATTTTATATTGTTTTTGTCTTTTTTATAGTTTATAGATTTTTATATTGTTTTTCTTAAAGATATTTAATGTCTTTGACTATTTTGGGGTTGGTGAAATCTGCACACCATT
>Ga0206130_10002367_pt1 | contig 26237 bp, 31 predicted proteins | sample Helgoland_Spring_9_FD_148637 | JGI IMG/M metagenome (GOLD analysis project Ga0206130, IMG submission 148637) | Pelagic subsurface seawater microbial communities from Kabeltonne, Helgoland, North Sea - Helgoland_Spring_Bloom_20160512_1 | ecosystem: Environmental > Aquatic > Marine > Epipelagic ...
AAAAATAATAAAAAATTAAACAATTATAAAAAATTGAACAATTATAAAAAATTGAACAATTATAAAAAATTGAACAATTATAAAAAATTGAACAATTATAAAAAATTGAACAATTATAAAAAATTGAACAATTATAAAATGACGCTATTTTGCGATTTGCCCCACGAAATTCAAGAATATATTCACGGATTCAATCCGGAACATAGAGTAAGATTAAATCGAGTGCACGAAGATTTATTTGCTGATTTCCATGTATATAATATGTCTTCTGTATTGGATGAACTTATTAACGGCTATGAATCCGAACATAGATGCGATTATGAATATTGTGAAAGAGACATACCGATTGGTGAAGAATTAGAAGAAATACTGGAGTTTCATCCAGACCTTCATCGAGAACCGATGACATTCCATTTCTGTAATGAACATTGTTGTTCAGCGGGAATGAGCTCGAAAAGAGATGATTTTAGAAAATTATTTCGTAATTTCAATCCTAATACACATTAAACTTTCATAAAAATGATTTGTTCCATTTTTATGAAGTAAATTGGTTAAAAGGTGTAAAAATTGGCCTACCTATGCGGTAATATATATCAATTTGCTTTTGACGCCATTCTTCTTGTTTCTGAATTGCATATGTAATTTTCTTATCTTTTCTCACGAAATAATTCATATATCTCTGTCGGTCCATTGATATATACAGCTAAATATCTTTATGTATACGTACACAATATGTGGGTAATTAACAATTTAATGCATAGTTGTCACACTCACTCTTATGGTATTGGTAACCATACCATGCAGTGTATCCCTGTTGTTTGTAAACTATATATGCACAGTCACTATTTAACTGACATTCTAAGATAGTATTACAAGATACATCACATTCATTATATTTCGAGGAATTATCTCCAGAACACCAATAATAACTATTTATTTGAAATAACCCATAGTCAGTTGATCCGTCTGTATTTTTATTTGTTGCACCACAAGTAAATGAACTTTCGTAAAATGAAATACAAACCATAGTAGGTATGGATGATTCGTCGAATCCAGACTTTTTTAAGTAGTCGGCTACTTGACATTCAGATAAAGCATTTGTTGTGAAAATATTCTCGTTATACAGTGAATAATCACAACCTATCTGTTTCATGGCTAAAGGCTTGTTTACATCTCGTGTAAATCCATATGTTTTTAACATTCTCTGAACTGTATTGTCATATAGTTCATAATATTCATCTACATTTCTTGCCAATACAAACAGTGTTAGTTTATTTTTATCCGAAACAATCGAGTATTGATATTCGTTATTCACAATTGGACCTAATTCAATAACCCAATATGATGCATTTGTAGGGGTGCCTATTAAATCAACCGTTAATTCTCCACCCGTATGTCCAGATTCATAAAATGCATAACCCGATATCTGATCTACAACTCCGTTCTTATTCGTTTGACTATTTACAACTGATATGTTGTTTGTGTCTAATATGTGATAATCCGCAACTGCACACGTACCTAGTTTTTGAAAAGACATATCGCTTATATCTTTGTATACTTGATACCATCTTCCCATATAACTTTCTAGATCAATACTATCTATAGGTGCATAGATAGTTGAATAGGAAAAATGTACAGAAAATCCTAGTATCATATACACTTTTAACATACTGAATACACTACTTAGCATAAACATAATAACATATAGTGATGTAATGTTTAAGTATTATATGTAAGTAAGTATTACATTATGGTGGATTTGCAATTAGATGCATAAAAAATATCAGCTACTATACTTATACCGTGATATTTTTCTAGAAATATATTTACAATGGTGTTTCTGCATTTTCGATTACAATTACATCCTCAATGAAATCATTATTTTCTTCAGTACAGTAAAAATACAAACAACAACCTATTGCTGATGCAAATATCATAAATACAAGTATTATTATATCTCCCATATATTGTTTATTAAATAATATTTATACCATATTCAAATTTCTTTTGCCCACATTTTAAAATCTTCAAGGACATATAATAATAGTTATTTAATATTCTGGTGCGTGTTTCTTAAATAGACACCCTTGTGCATCAATACCTGATGTGCAAATTATCTGTTTTGCATTTTGATAATCGCAATTATTCAGCCAAATTTTAATAATACAAAAGTTTTTTTTGGGTGAAATGGTAATACCATTTATATGTTTTTGTAATTCACTATTTTCTGACAATGATTCTCCTACTAAACTGTAAGTTAGTTTAGTCCAACAGTCGGGAACAATTTTATTACTTACTTTATAGGAAAAACACCCACCCATACGATTTTTGGGATCCTCCCATAGAGGCGTTACTCCTTTGCGCATAACAAACAACATACAATTTTTGACTAAATTAGACGTTAATACCTCATTTACTGCTAATACTTCCTCTACACTTTTGTAGGTATATATAGGTTTATAACTAGTTAGCGACCAATCAGTATCATGTGGTAAATGAGCCCAAAGTGTCCATTCGTCAGAAAGAGGATGTTGTTGCATGTCGGAATTGACTATTCTATGGGAGTCCTCCATTATATATTATAAGTATCAATTTTTTTTTAAACTATTTATTAGATACATTTTACCATGACGACTGGGGGTTTTAACTAAATTGCTGCTTCATCCGTTCGCATTGCAATATACTTTTTACTAACTTAGATGATGGTTCATCACTTTCTTCATTGTTGTCGCTTTCTTCATTGTTGTCGCTTTCTTCATTGTTGTCGCTTTCTACATTGTTGTCGCTTTCTACATTGTTGTCGCTTTCTACATTGTTGTCGCTTTCTACATTGTTGTCGATTTCTTCATTGTTGTCGCTTTCTTCATTGTTGTCGCTTTCTTCATTGTTGTCGCTTTCTTCATTGTTGTCGATGCGTGTGCGTGTTACAATTATATCATCATGTTTGGCAGGCTTGTTAGATGAAAAGGAGGTTACACTCGATTCGTTAAACTTTATAAAAAATGGACTATGCATATTCCCGATTGACATATCTTGCGACATATAACTCACACTAAACACATCATCCAACTCAACATTATAAACTGTATTAACATACCATTTAAAAAACGGCGCCTTTAACACGTTATCTTTGACTAAAAAATTTCTAGGTTCTTTCAGGTTTACATCATATGTATCATTACCTACCTTCACTTGAAATATTATAAAATTAACGTTAGATTTTTCAATAGCATTATGTCCCGATTGTTTCACACTGGAATGATCATATGTAATAGTGGTGTAGTTTTTTTTTGAATCGTTTAATGAATAATCGGTATGAATAATCATATCATATTCCGATTTATCCAATTCAATTTCTTGAAAAGTGTCGAAATCATTTATAGACCAAACAATCTCACCATTTTTTACCACTATAACGGTATTTCGAAAATAATTATTTGTTATAGAATGAAAATATGGTATTACTGATTTCTGATTGAATTTTTTAAAAGTACTTATTATTTCAAGTATTTTCCAAAGTATATTTGATCCAATATCAATCATATATTTGTCGAGTTCATTAATAGTTGTTTGTTTGTATGCAATCAAATTAGAATCGGCTATGTCACTATCATACATAATAATGTCTATCATTGTACATATTAACATTTCATATACATAATATATCATATTACATAATGTATGCATCAAATCGAATAGAAAATTCATATACTATTCTAGTATGGATACTTTTATATTATTTAGTTAACAATATATTGTATTTTACCTCGAACAAATTCGACTTCTAAAAAATTGAATTATTTTTTTGTAATTCGTGCAAATCACATTACTATTTAATTATCAACTTTCTCATAATATGACGACGAATGCAAAATATACTTTTGAAGTGCACACTATGCACAAGCAGCCAATGTATATAAGTTTTCAACCAGATTTGCTTGTAAAGCAATGTTGTGAAATAATTATTGAAGAAGTTGAATCCTTTACTGGTATACATAAGTGTGATATACTAGATATATTTGCTGAAGATGTATCTTCAAATGCAACTATATCCACTACATTATCACAAAATCGTTCATTAAAAGAGTTTGTGGGATCGAATAGAAATTTCTTTCCCATTTCACCAGTTACAAAAAACTTATACAGGTTATTTGTAATGGATAATTTGTATTTACAACAATTGGATTCTGTGGATCATATACCAGAATCTAACGCTAGAAATAACCAAATAAAAACGAGCCACTGGTCAGAGTTAATCATTTCAACAAAAAAACTTATCTACTTATAGTTATTTTCACAAACTTTTGTTGCAAAGTCGTACGCAATTATATTATACATTTGTATTTTTTACTTTAACATCCATCATTTCTTCTGGATATTCTACATTATAGTCTAATGTTTGACTCTGTGGAGACAGCCCAAATACAAATAGCAACACTGCCGTTATATAAGTCATTAATATGAAAGGAATAGATACAATCAACCAAGATATAATTCCTAGACCACGGTTACACATAATATTTAAAAGTAATGTAAATATTACCATGACAATTGATTTTAAAAACGCAGCATTATAAAATCCCTTAAATGTATCAATTGTTATTTGAGTCAGTGAAAACCCTAAATATAATAATGCAGGCGCACATAATTTATCCATAACTTATACTATACACCGCTATAAAAATTAGAAAAAGGTTGCTTCACCGTCTTTTATTTCTCCAACCTTCACACCAACATCACCGTTATCATCTTTATAAATGTTGCCATTTTCTTCACTCTCGCAATAATAAGTTATACCATCAATGTCTATTTCGATTACTTCTTCCTCTTCCTCTTCCTCTTCCTCTTCCTCTTCCTCTTCCTCTTCCTCTTCCTCTTCCTCTTCCTCTTCCTCTTCCTCTTCCTCTTCCTCTTCCTCTTCCTCTTCCTCTTCCTTAATTTTTTTTAAATATTCACATGCATCACTAGAATCTTTCCATTTATCAAAACATACTTCGCATCTATCAGGTTCACCAAGATCAATATAAATGTCGAACTCATTCTTGGTGAATCCAATTGCTTCATAACAATTAATGCCTTTATAATTACAATCATCACATTCAAATTCGTTGCTATCTATCACTTCTGTATTATCTATAATATATTTCGCATTATCACCAACCACAGGAAATGTGGGTTTAATAGTCTCTTCTTCCTCTTCTTCTGCTTCTTCCTCTTCTTCTTCTTCTTCTTCCTCTTCCTCTTCCTCTTCCTCTTCCTCTTCTTCTTCCTCTTCTTCCTCTTCTTCTTCCTCTTCCTCTTCTTCTTCCTCTTCTTCTTCCTCTTCTTCTTCCTCTTCTTCCTCTTCTTCCTCTTCTTCTTCCTCTTCCTCTTCTTCTTCCTCTTCTTCCTCTTCTTCTTCTTCCTCTTCCTCTTCCTCTTCATCTTCTTCACAGGTCACCGCGAGTTCTTTTTCAATATCATCGGTCTTAACCAAAGGAACACTGTCTTTAATTTCTAGTTTAATGTGTTTTTCAGTGGTACTCATTTGTTTAATATCGTTAATTTCTTGCTGCAACTTATTCACCAATTCAGTTAGTTGATAATTTTCTGAACAAACACGCTTAACTATAGGTAGGTTGCAAAGATTGTCGTAATTATCTTTCATTTCACCAACAGATGACAATAGTCTGGATCTCATATGTTCAGTATGTTTTTCTACTACATCAGCAATCTCTTGTTTTAAATGGGAAAAATCTATTTCTGAGACTGTGTCAGGTGTATAATTTATCATGTATACTATAGTATTGAGCTTCGTTTAATATCATTTGTTATATATTTTTCATAAATATGAATATAAAGTATATTTGCACTATATATTAAGTATGGATATAAGTAGTAATGTAATTGATCTAAGCAAGAATGAATTGGATGCAGTATATACTTCGCCGCAAAATCAAGAAGCAATTATCAATGAACGAAAACAAGCATATGAAACAATAATGACTGCACGAAAAAAAGAATTATTGCAAGTGGTGTTAAGACAAACAGACTATACAGAATCCGACGCCGAAAAGTTATTAATTGAATTGAATTATGATGTTATGAAAGTATTGAACAACTATCATGAGGTGTCGCTGGACAAACCAACGAATCATCCCAAAACAACAAACCAGCAAATATATTCTGAAATTAGAAATTTAATGGATACTGGAGCAAAAAAATTTAGAGTTGACCAAGAAAATGCGAAAATTCGCCAGGAATATATAGAGAAACAAAAAAGGTTGGCTATTGAAAAGTCCAATGAATCATAAAAACAATACTTCTAAGATGTGTAAATAAAAATTACCGATGGTTATATCGATAATTTTTATTAAATGGGTTTATTTTTGTGTATACCAAAATTTTCCAGTATACTGTTGTTTGTATTTTTAACGGCAGATTTGCGTTTTAATTTGATGTTGCTGGTCGGGATTGTTCGTTGATTTAATATAAAATCAGAGTTGTCTTCGTATAATTCTGGGAACACATGAGTTAATGGTTTATCCACAACTATAAGTAGTTGGTCGGTATTAAAAAGTTGCCGGTATTCTTTAATCGTCAGATTTCCATAATATTTATCTAATAGGTGATATGGGTCTGGAGCAGGTTTGATGTTTTTCACATAGTTGTAGATTTTACCATATATATTGTTCATCAACTGGTAACGTTCAAATTTTACAGACGCATCTATTTTTTCATTCATTAGATATGCAGCCCCGCATTCAGGTGTACAAAAACATCCATATACTTGGTGTACATCTTTGAATATGTTCTTAGGTATATAAATTGGTGGATTGTCAAACTCATATGTACACCAAAAACACGCCGACCGCTTATCAGATATATTGTTTCTGTGAAGATTCACTTTCAATGAATTTAACTTGCTCCATATACTTTTTATATCATTTTTCCCAGTATTTTCATCTATGCTACCAATGTCATTACTACCGTTGTCATTAATACCATTGATACCATTTTCATTAATACCATTGATACCATTGTCGTTGGTATCTTTATTCGCATTAGGATATTCCAATTGCTGGGTTTCTATTAAAAATGTATTCAACTCGGCTTTTTCAAACCCGTAATTTTGAATACTTTCAATGTCTGGATTATAAGTGAAACTATCTGGAAATTCGCGCCCAATATCTTTAAGGGAGCATTTTAAGTGTAATATGATATTTGGTTCCTGTTCTTTATCATTTGTGATTAAAGTGGTATTTTGTATAATTTTACCCCCCTTTGGTTTTCTTCCTCTTTTTTTGGGGGCTGATTTTTCAAGTGGAATGGATTCTATATCTGTAGATATAGTTTGTTTTTTCCTACCTCTTTTTTTCTTTTCTGGAACAGGATCAACCATTTAATAGATAAATAGTTGGTTTTAATTTAAATGGTTTTATAATATATTATATTCCACGTAACACGTTCTACAATTAGGTTCGTATGCATCAACCGATCCTACTAATATTTGACTTTCATTCTTAATTGTTCGTTTACTAAAAATAGCATTCTTACCACATTTACACTTTGCTGATAATTTTTCAATAGTATCACATATTGGAATAAGATCTAAGATTCTTCCGAATTTATTTCGTTTAAAATCACCATCAAGTCCGAATACATATACTTCTTTGTTATAGTGTTCTACTAGTTGAATGATCATTAATAAATCGATAAAGAATTGTCCTTCATCTATTAAAATAATATCAGATTTTTCAATGATAGCCGACTCGTGTTCAATAAATGATTGGATTGATCTGTATTTCACACATGAAATTTTTTTCTGGTCGTGTGTACTTATTTCGTGAACAGAATATCTGGTCTCGTCAGAATGGGTTACAATAGTAACTATTTTATTATTTTCTATAGATTGTTTGTATGTTTCAATTAATTTCGTTGTTTTTCCAGCATACATACAGCCAATAAATAAATGTAAAGATCCACTCATTGATTGGTTCTTATTTGATAATGCCATATGCATTAATTATAATATACATGATCAATTTTATTTAAATATAACTACACTAACATATTAATAATGGCAACAACATTTACACCATGGGTTGAAAAATATAGACCAACGTCATTCAATGATATTGTGCTAGATGAAGTAAATAAGGAGATTCTAGAAAACATTATAAGCAGTAATTATTTTCCAAATCTACTATTTTATGGTCCACCAGGGACAGGTAAAACTACTAGTATTATTAATCTAATCAAATCTTTTCAAGGAGATAATAATAGCAAAAATATGATGATACATTTAAATGCGTCTGACGAAAGAGGAATCGATATTATACGAAATCAAATAAACAGTTTTGTTAACTCGAAAAGTCTTTTTAATAACGGGATGAAATTTGTAATATTGGATGAAGTGGATTATATGACAAAAAACGCACAAAATGCCCTAAGATATTTACTACAGGGGTATAAATCGAATGTTCGATTTTGCCTGATATGTAATTATATAAGTAGAATAGACGAAGCTCTGCAAAATGAGTTTGTACGATTGCGGTTTAATCAATTACCAGAAACTGACATTATAACATTTTTAACTAACATAAGCAAGTCAGAGGGTCTTAATATAACTAGTGATTCGCTGCTACTAATACAGAAAATGTTCAATTCAGATATTCGAAGTATGATTAATTACATACAATCTAATGAACAAATGATCAACAACAATAAAATCATACAGAGTGAATTGTGGGAGGGATTGATTACTAGCATACAGTGCGACGAACTAGACTCTATTATTAATTTTATAAATACGATTGGCAATGAATACAATATAGAAAAAATCAATATTCTAAAAACTTTTTTAAATTATTTAATTCGTCATAAAAAACACTATATTACCCGCGACATGTTGTTATTTATAGAATATATTATGCATATTACAGACTATAATCAATCTTATATACTCAACTATAGCGTATTAAAATTAAAAAAATTACTACAGGTGTAAATACACACGATGGTGTTATACATTTTTGAACAATTAGTTATTCAAAAATATACATGATGAAATCTATACACCTATTACACTGTGCAATTATCCGGCTTTGTTGGTATCCACGCATACGAATTTTGTTTTCTCTTTTGCAGAGTAATAACTATCCATTCGTTTCATTAATTTATCCATAAACATGTTGGGTGGCGACATTTTAGTTGGATCGATAAATGTATTTGAACGACTAACTTCTGCGGTGTTTTCAAAGGATGATACTTTTTTAAGCGGTATTGGTTGTGTTTTTTCGTATATATACGACTCCATATGTTTATTATATACCAAGAAAATAATTGAAACTTTTAATCTTGTTTAAATGCACTTAAACAAGATTAACTAGATTACTATAGTCTATTTCATTTAATATGGTCGATATTGACGATGATTGGGAGAGTTTTTTGCAAAATGATGGATGTAATGATGATTCTGAAGATATAACGAATCGAGAAATATCTAGTACCGAAAAAAACAGTGATAATTTGCAAATGAATAATGTAAAGGGAATTCCTAAATGTTCGACTCTTTATATTTCTACAAAAACAAAAATCTGCTATTTGAATACAGATAATATCGATATTAAAGGCATATTCTGGAAACTACCTGTCACTAAGTATCATTTACCAGTGAATGGTATTATTAAAAAACAAATAAAGTATTCGTCTACGAATAAGGGCGAAGTTGATTATATTACAGAACAACTAAAAGATATTCCATGCTATGACGAACATATTATCGAACATATCGAAAATCCCGAGGGGAGAATTAAATTTAAAGATCAGCGCAAGATTAGTATAGGTACTTGTAAGAAAGACATCCTAAGTTACAGAAGTAAGCAAAAAAGAGCATTCTTCAATTGTTTTGTAGTAATATTGCGACTATTTTACAATAGCGAATTTAGAGAAATACATGTAAAGGTATTTAATACTGGAAAATTAGAGATTCCAGGTATCCAAAGCGATGATTTGTTAACGATGGTGTTAACATTATTGGTGGATGTGTTGAAGCCACATACAGACGATTTGTTGGAATTTATTCCTGACAACACCCAAACAGTGCTGATTAATTCTAATTTTAATTGCGGTTACTACATAGATCGTGATAAATTATACGACATACTGAAGTATAAATATCGCATTAATAGTAATTTTGATGCGTGTTCTTATCCTGGGATTCAATGTAAATTTTATTATGATAACACGACCATTACACAGACTGGACAACAACCAACTCATAAAGATTGCGATGAAGTCTCGTTTATGGTGTTTAGAACCGGGAGTGTTTTAGTAGTTGGAAAATGCGAGGAAGATGTACTTCATAATATTTACCGGTTTTTGCGAGATATCCTAGAGCGTGAATACGATTCTATCAACAGTGGCAGTATAGAAATACCAGATGTAAACAAAACACGGAAAAAGAAGGTGAGAAAACAACTTATTTCATTTACACCCGTGAAGATTTAATTGTGGTATGTAGTCTATCCAGACGATAGATAATTGATTATTTTACTAGGGGATGTATTTTCTAATATATTTTCTATCCCAGGAGTCATTAATTTTTTAGACATTGTATCAAAATTGGCATTTTTTTTGAAATGTTTTTGTATCATAGTTTCAATTAACACTATGTAGTTACTGCGAATAAACTCGTAATCTTTATATGTATATATTTCATTTATGTTCTTCTTTATATTCAATAGCACGATAGATTCACTAAGACCTTTTAATTTACAATATTTAGGCGTATAACTTAATATATCTGCAACCTTATATAATTTGCCGAATATGATTGATTGTAATTCAGATAACTCGTTACTTTTGAAATCAAACAGTTCTATTGTTTGTATTAAGGTATGGTTATATATATCAATATATTGTTCCAATAGACTCAGTTGATATTTTATATCACTAGTTTCAATATATGATTGTTTGAATTCTTCATTTATATCAAAAATTGTTTTTTTATACACAAACAGAACAGCGTCACTGGAATCTAATTTTAGAAAATTTTGTGTATCTTCGTTTATTTGATTTATGAATTCTACATAATATAAAACGGCTTTTTGGCTATGAAATAAAACCAACTCTATATTCTTCGTGTATAATAACATACATCTAAAAATGTATGATATACATCGCACTCCTTTGTTAAGTATATATTTTAAATACTTTTCGTCACGAATATATAAATTTTCAACAATACATTCAACAAACTCATGAATTACTGCAATATATTTAAGAAATACCACACATATGTTTTTATCCAAAGTATTATTGTAGTTCGCAACATTGTTCAAAATATTACTTTTCATTAATCTTAAAAGAGATTATTATTTAGAAAATCATACTAAATAGTTGTTATTATTTTTAACGATAATAGTATTTAAAGAAATATCGCTTATTTTTTGTATATGAGCTCTCAATCTGATGTTTCTGAACAAAGTTATCGAATGCCGTCTGCTACTTGTCTTCAACACGCATTTAAATTAGCAATTGTTGAGGATAAAGAAGTCAAAGCTGATTATTGGACAGCTTCTTTAGACAAACAAGTTATTATTGGTGTGAAAGAAAATCAAGAAAAATTACTTGTTAAAAGTGAAGATGAGTATACTAGCCCCGTTGCCAAAATTTACAAGGTAGAAACAGAATATATTGTCGTCACCGAAAACTCCATTTACTTAGTATCAGCCGATATTGATTCTAGTAGAATTTCATAAATTACACCACTATTTCAAACAATGTTTCAAACAGTCATAATATCATATTTTTATGTTATTATGTAGTATAATGCCCAACCGTTCTGGAGCCGGAGGACAAAGAAGACTTATTTTTACCGGAAACGTTAAAACAAACCTCTTCAATAAATACACACCCGGATCCGGTGTGGGTAGCTTAAATCGGTCGGTTAAGCGCATATTAAATCGGCGCGCCACTTCTAGCAATGGTTCTCTAGATAGTAATGGTAAATTGATACAGACATCTAGATGTTGCCAATTTTCAATCTAAATACCTTACCAACTGACAGGAGGGGGTATTGTACAATACAATATAGTATTTGTAAAATTATAATATCATTATTTTACAAATAGATCTCGAATGGATACTGCTATTTACACATCTGCCATATATTCTGCCATTATACAGTTCGTAATTGGAATCATATGTATATTAGGTACATTTATCAAATTAGATACAAAAGACCAATTATTGAGTGAAATACTTTTGCTGGAAACAATTGTACAAGGTGTCGAATTCATATTTTACGTGTGGTTAATTTTTAACTTTTCAAATATATCTGGGAATGTTACATTGATTCGATATCTCGATTGGTTTATTACCACACCCACTATGTTATTATCGACAATCTGTATTTTGGTGTATTTACAAACAAAAAATACACACCAACTTACAAATTCCCTCTCTATTCAAAATATATACTCCAGTAATACTTCGATCATCAATACAATATTAGCATCCAATGCTATTATGTTACTACTCGGGTATTTAGGTGAGTTACAGAAAATTAGCAAGAATATTGGATTCGTCATCGGTACTATCTTTTTAGGTATTGCCTATTATTCAATATACGCGAATTTCGTAGACAGTCATTTTATAAGCAACTCTATATTTTGGTTTAGTTTTATAATATGGTCTCTATATGGTGTAGCTTATTTATTGTCATTTACAAACAAAAATATTATGTATAACATTTTGGACATATTTTCAAAGAATGTAAATGGTCTGTTACTGTTGCTTTTTATCATTTACACAAAATATGGTGAGTCCTATTCCAAATTATTTTGATGATATAATCTGAATGCGGTATACATATACATGAATTACAATATTTCACGCAACCGGTCGATTTGTTCACTTGTTAGTTTCTCGGGATATTTTACATTAAACTTGATACATAGATTTCCTGTATGATTGTCCCTCTCCATACCAAAGTTAGATATCATTTTTACCAATCCGTCTTTTATAGGGACACCTGCTTCATTATTAAATCGCAACTGTTTTCCACTTAAATGTTGGATAATAAATGTAAATCCACATAACGAATCTTTCAATGTGATTTCTTTTTCTAATATTAAATTTAGACCGTCTCGCTTAAACTCACTTTCATTTTGAATGCTTATAATTACTTTCACGTCGCCTTTTAAATTATTATCAAGTACATTTCCTTTATCACGTAATATTATCATTTCTTTGTCATCTATACCCTTGTGTATTGGAATATACAAAGTCTCGCTTTCACATTTTCGTATACTATCTTCGAATAACCAACGCTCAACAATAACTGCCACCTGATCTCCCTTATAGGCTTGTTCTAAGCTAATAGCCACATTTTTTATAATTGGCGGAGGCTTATTTAAACTATTTATATTATTTATATTAACTGGTTGCCCGTTCCTAAATACTCTAATATTATTTCCCATTGGATTGCCTGCAAAATGGGTTGCATTCATTCCGTGGATTCCACCACCATTGAAGAACATTTTGAAAATATCCTGCATCGGATCACCACCCGGTGGAAAAGGAGAACCATTCCCAAATGGTGACTGTGAACCAGTGTCGTATTTTTTTCGCTCTACATCGTCACTAAGCACTTGATACGCTTCGCTTATTTTTTTAAACATTTCACCATCTCCGTTATTTTTATCTGGGTGATATTTCAAAGATAATCTTCGGTAATTTTTTTTTATTTCCTCGGTCGTAGCCGACTTTTCTACCTCCAGTACTTTATACAAATCATCACCCATTTATAAATATATATATATACATTTACTTAAATAGTTATTTACGAATTAATATAGTAAATAACTGCAATGAATTCACCATTAATATACAAATATAAGCCAACTAGTTTTGATACTTTCGAAATTGACCCGAACATTGTTCAAATTATTAAAACGCTTATTTCCATTAACAATTTAAATATATTGTTTGTAGGGGATTCGGGAACTGGAAAATCTACTATTGTAGATATTATTGTAAAGGAATATTACAAAAATGACAATTATCACGACAATGTACTAGAAATAAATAGTCTAAAAGAACAGGGGATTCAGTACTACAGAACTGATGTGAAAACTTTTTGCCAAACACGATGCTCTATACCTGGAAAGAAGAAAATTGTTGTCTTAGACGATATAGATAATATAAACGAACAAAGTCAGCAGGTGTTTCGAAATTGTATTGACAAATATAATAACAATGTTCATTTTATTTCTACTTGTTCCAATGTGCAAAAGGTCATTGACAGTCTACAGTCTAGACAAATCATTATGAAACTTAAACATCTCTCTGGTGAACATTTTTTGAAGATTTTAACTACTATCAAAACGTGCGAACATATTATCATTGAAGAAGATGCAGAACAATTTATAGTGAATGTGTGTAACGGATCCATTCGGATTTTAATAAATTATCTCGAAAAAATTAAAATCTTAAATAAACCAGTGACATTAGAACTTGCTAATAAGATATGCACGAATATTAGTTTTTCGATATTTGACAAATACACTACAGCGTGTATGAATAATCAATTAACAGAAGGCATTGATCTATTATACCAATTGTATGATAGAGGATACTCTGTTATGGATATATATGACAACTATTTTTTGTATATTAAAACTACTAACATTGTAACAGAGTCTGATAAATATGAAGTCATTAAGTTGCTATGTAAGTATATTACCATTTTTCATAATATACACGAAGATGAAATAGAATTAGCAATATTCTCAAATAATATGGTTGAATTATTATCTAAGTAATATCTAGATGAGTCAAATATTTAAACAATGCGTTCCAACCAACGTATTATTCGATTATTTAAATGACACATGTGATAAAAACGATTCTTATTATATTTTTGATAATAATGCGTATAAGCGCGGAATTTTAGAAGAAAAAAACCAGGCATTTTGCGATTCTATCAAACATCATTACCATAACGCAAAGCAATATTATGTTACCCGGGATATGAACTATATCAAATTCTGCACTATTCTGCGACAAATATGCAAATCCAATTCCATACAATTCACAACTAAGATTGTGTATTCACAATCTAAATATCATATTCCATATCACATTTATTTTTAGACTCGTAGAGAGAAATCACATCTAAAAATAAATTCCGATATAACCAATATCATATTACACAGGAGACACTAATTACATAATAACAAATATCGCGCAATTACAGTATTACTTTCTAATACTTGCTCTGGTGATAATCTGGCAAACCACTGAAGATTGGTTCTTTTTAATATTTCATCCCCCTGAATATATAGACCGAATGCACATTTTGATAATTGAAAATCATCATCGTCGCTGAGTAAATTGTCTATTAATACAGGTTCATTCGTATCCGTTTTGCACCCAAAGTATTTGGCATCCAATGGCATAACATTCTTCTTCAATACTTCTTCATATAACCATTTGTCTGTTGCACCTGTAAAGTCCATTTCATTTGTATAGTCGTTTGAAACGGTTCGCTCTAGATAATTTATATATCTTTCCATAACAATACACTCCTTTTTACATCCCATTATTTTATGACTGGGAAAAAAATCACTATATACACCACTTTCATTTTTACATACCATTTCACCTGAAAACATTTCAGTCGATGATGTTCCTTTTACATAGAGTGACATCAAATTATCCATGCATATAAATGAAGAGGGCAATGTCATTCCACCATAATAATAAAGAACCTTCGCCAAAGCCAATTCTCTTAAATGAGGACGAAGAGGATTGGGTAAATTCGCAATCTTGGTACTCCAGCCAGGAACAATTTTATTAAATGATTTATCGTCTAATAAACATATGTTAAAACTATCACCACATTTATCTACAATTGATTTAATTGTCAAATATTGGTATGGCTGGTTAAAAGCAGTAGAATTTCTTGACCCGAAAGAAGCCCACGATCTTGCATTCACTTGGAATTCAATCGGAATCCACAAAATAGGCTTGTCGCTTTTAGCTAAAGTGGAGTCATTTAGTAAATATTTTTTTATTAAATCATAATCCTCCATTTTATTAGCCTTCGCCTCTTCCTTTTTATAACCCTCGTAAAAATATCCAAAAATAAAAAGGATTAGTAACATAAATATATATTTTGTGTAATTGGTCATTGGTATATATTATTAGTATACAATTATTTTTCACTGGAAAAATATATCTTAAATCGATATAAGAATACGGTTATATTGTTAGATAATATGATGACATGCTACGAAAGAGACAATGTTAAAAATATTTATGATATTATTGCACCTGAATTTAACAGCACGCGGGCTTATTACTGGAATCCTATTTCCGAATTTATTAATGAGTTACCTGATAATTCATTAATATACGATATTGGTTGTGGAAACGGTCGAAATATGACCTATGATAATCATAGGTTCATCGGTATTGACAATTGTGAGAAATTTGTAGATATTTGCCTTCACAAAGGACTTAGTGCTGTGTGCAATAATATGATGAACATCCAGTTTCCAACCGAGTCTGCCGACCATATTTTATGTATTGCCGCCTTTCATCATTTAAGTAATCATGAACACAGAGTTCAATCGCTATTAGAAATGAAACGGCTTATTAAACCCGGAGGTGAAATATTATTAACTGTTTGGTCTAAAATACAACCCAAAAAAACACGCGTCACTTTTGATGATTATGGAGACAACATTGTATATTGGAAAAAAATACATCCTAGATATTATTACATATTTACTATTGACGAGATCACGCGACTATTCGACGAGGTTGGTTTAAAAATGAAATCTCATACGTATGATTGTGGCAATGAAGTGTTTCGCCTATACAAATAAAATGCTCAATTGTGGATTCGCTTCAAATCGCTCCAAAACTTATTGTAATTGCTTCTAATTTGTTCGTCTTGATTCATTAATTTGTATGCTCTGCGGATATTTACACCATCGTCCGTGTTTTGCATATTTTTCAACTTATCTTCATGACTAGAATAAAATTCCTTTCCACTGAGCATATCTTGCGTTCGATCTCTATTTAGTTCGTCGGTATTTGAATACTTTTTTCGCGCGTGAAAATCTTCATCTGTTACAGGTATAACGGATTCGCAATGGGCTTTTCTTAGATCTTCGTATTGTAATTTATCAAATATAGACGATCCGTAATTTTCCGGAGTGTCCCGAACTAAATCAAAATGATTTCCGCTGTTCACATCTTGAAACTCTTTGTGAACTACAACTGATCTGAGTTGATTTTTTTTGTTTTGTATATACTCATTCATTTGGCTAGTATTTGCTATTGTTTCATCTACTATATCTTCGTTGGATTTTAACCAATCACCATACCCAGTTTCTTCAATTTCATCTTTTAATTTCATTTTCTCAAATGTTTTATTGAACCAATGATTATAGTCTTCGTTACTCATTGTTTTAATTGCACCATCAATAAGAATACTTTGTTCGTTTTCCCACAGTTCATCTTTTTGATATTCTGTATTTGTGGTGCTGCTACTTTGTCGAAGTTGATGAATCTTAAATAAGTATTTGTATGCCTGTGAAAAGAAGAGGAAAAACTTCTTGTCCAGTTTTGATTTGTCTGGATGTGTCTTTAATACCATTTTTTTAGCAGCTTTTAAGTGGCTGTCATTGAAATGAAATGGTAATTTAAATAAATTTAACAAATCGTTCAAATCGTAGTTGTGTATATTCAGATCCATTTTTTCCATAATATAATCTTAAATACAGATTATATTATATTCTTAATTTTTTACCATAAATTACTATTTAGATTTTTCTACATCTCATAAAAAAATCGTCAACTTCCTTTATGTCGGCACCAGATATACTTTCATCCGGAGCATATGATGTAGTACCCATCTTATATGCCATTAAGGTGGGTATCCCCTTCATCATCTTTTTAGTCTTCATAAATGCAAACAAGTCAAAACATTCATCTACATCTACTTCGAAACACTGTACCGTAGACGACGATACATTCTTAAAATGTGCATCAACCTCATTCTTTATCGTTTGACAAGGTTTACACCATGATGCAGTGAACTTGAAAATTAGCAATCCATTGTTTTCTTTTAACATTCTTAAAAAATCATTTCTATCTCCTTCAAATTCCTTTGCCATATGTCATAGTACACAATAATATATTTAAGCCGTTGTGCTAGACAATTCAGTAAACTCGACCTTCGTTTTTTTTGGTTTGTTCTACAGTTATGTATTTGCTACCAATTCTTCTAATTTATTTACATCCATATGTGGAAATTTAACATGACACTCCCAAAAATATTTACAATATGCCCATACAAACTCGTGATTATTGGTATAAATACTAGGATACTCTTTCAGTAACATTGTTTCTATTTTTTTTGGGAGTAACTTCAGACTGTTTTTTGGCAACACATAACTCAATTGCACTAAATCTAATACTGGATTTTTTTCTTTTTCTTCTAGTAGATCTCCGTCAAAATATGGAATATACTTTACTAGATCTACTAATAACGGTGGATAATGATATTTGTAAGACCACCTCCAATCTACACACCCCTTGCTATAATATTTAAAGGTCCACTCCATTCCCTCCAAATAATTCAAACATATTTTTTTTCTTTGTTCGTCGTCGATATCTACATCAAATAACATATCATAGTACCGATTCTCCCAGTATTTATCAAACGGGTTAATATATTTTTCCAACTCCCTATCAGTCGATGGAATATGTAACATATCTTTGTCGAATTTACTGGCATTTTCATCTACACGATATTGGCGCCTTTCTAGTTTATTTCGCAATTTATATTCATCTTGGATAAAGATCTCTTCGTGGATTGACAATTCCTTAATCAATAGTCGAAAATTCTTCCAACTAATGTTTCCGTCTACAATGATGTTTTTATTTTTACTCCCCAATATATTTCTATAACACTCCAATAGTATATTCATTCCACTTGTTCGTATATTTAATGCGGGAAAATGTGGCATAAAATCATTTCCCAACATGAAACAAAGGAAAATATAGTCATATATTTTATTCTGTTCCACATCACTATCTACTTTCTGGTCATTGTTTAAATAATGCGCCAATTTATTTTTAAATTCAGGTATATCAACAACATACATACAGTTCGGATCAAGCGATTTGTCTATGCTTCTAATAAAATCGGGGGTCTCGCGAAATAAATACATTTTGTTACAATATGCAAGGTTATTGATTGTAAGCATGATCAAATCCGCATCTAATCCGTAAATAACCGTTTTTGCGTTTTTTAATTCATTATGTTCTCGAATATAATCGAATATTTTATGCTCCCCTTCACCCGGACAATCACTCCCACTTACAACGACTTGCTTTACATCAAAAGGCATAGGTGTCCTAAAATAATATTTTATTTGAAGATTTAGCTTATTCATAAAATCAGTACCTGGTGTAACTGCAGTACTATCCCATTTCGGTAGATCATTCTTGTCATAATCGTTAATATACCACGATTTGTATCTTCTATTTTTTTGTTGATTTAATTTTGCAACTGGCGCGACTCCGTCAAATGAAATATATACTAAGTCTTTAGGATTAATTTGTTGTATATAAACTTCAATTTGTTTACATACAGCATTTATCAATTTTCTATCGTATTCGTTATCGTTTCCGGTATACTCTATCATCCTCATACAATCGTAGATTATAGAATTGCTATCTAAAAATAAACTACTTACATCCCGGTTATTTTTAAATTTTTGCAGCACAGTTGGATAATTTTTTATAATATATGAAAAGTATGATGGAATCCCCATTATATACTAGTAGTACACTAGTATTACAGATTATATTTAATAGTATTTCTTATATGTTTAAGAAAATCGATGTCTATACAAGTATAGTGGAACGAGCTATACATCTAATCAATAAAATGTTTATTGCTAAAAATTAAAATCGCTGTTAATTATAATGAAAAACCTTATTATTAAAGAAAATAAGGATGATTGCGGTTCAAAAAAAATGCGACCAGTAGATAAAACTCGGCTTGAACAGACTATTATTTATTTTCAACAACTCATTCAAAAAACAATTCTTTCCATTCAAAAATATAAACAATTAGATATTTTAGGTGCAAATGAATTAAATAATGCTATTCAATCCCTTGAAAAATGTTATTTCGAATTGTCTAATAATTCCTTGTTATTGAAAGAAAAAACAAATCATACTATGGTTTCCAATAATCTAAATGAAATTAGATGCACCCTGAATATATTATTCAAGCTGTATGGAACTGAAAATATTCACGACATGTTGAATATATGTTGTGGTGATGAATACACGAGCAATATGGTATGTAATGAACATAAGTACGACCTTATTCAGAAATATTTTCATCCAATAAATTTTAAGATTATTAAATGGAAAAACGACCACATTATTACAAGTAATACAAGTAATACAAGTAATACAAGTAATACAAGTAATACAAGTAATACAAGTAATACAAGTAATACAAGTGTCATTGAAAAGAATAAAATAGTAGACGACTCTATTATTGTTGAAAAAGCCGATAATTTAGAGTGTTTTGACTTATCACGAACTAGTAAAACATTTCAGACCAAAGTGTATGGCATTAAAATCGCGTTTCACGACACCAAAGAGAAAAACACAATTGTTGTTTCTGGACTAATAGATGAATTGCTACCCACGTGCATTGATAATGATTATATAATTGCCAAAATTGAACAAATTGTAATGACAACTAAAGATTGTTCTGAATCTGATCCAAATATATTTAACAGATTTGTACAGTCTTTGTCATTAAAGGAGCTTCTCGTATATTCTCCTTGTGAAATTATCACGAAGTACCAAGGACATTTGAATCAAATATCACTTATAAAACAAAAAAGTATTTCAATGGTTGTAAAAGATTTTATGAATACCGACTTGTATGGGCAACGAAATACAATTATTCAATTGTTGTTAAAATCTGATGATCATGAATATCAATATCTTGCATATTTACTATATGATTTATTATCTAATGACAATAATGGAACTATTGACACGTCCGAACAAACATTGCTGTTTGACAGTCTTCCGTGGAAAATTAAATGTTATTTTAAAGACGCAATGACAGAAACTGCTAATTATACAAAGAGTTTGTCTGATTTTGATAATAGCAAAATCCCGCTTGAGCAGCAAATATGTCTGATGAAATCATCCGACTCTGTGAAAGAAAAGGCTATGAACAAATTAAAAGAAATCAAATCTAAATCAGATGATACGGGTTCAAAAGCCAGAACATATCTAGACGGTTTACTTAAAATTCCATTTGGTATATACAAGAAAGAACCTATACTCACCGTAATGAGTACTATGAAGGAGAGATTTGTATTATTACTCGACAAGATTAATAAAATCGACACTGCCTTTTCTTTTTCTATAGATATTAATAAAATAACGAATATTCAAATTAAGAATGTATGTAACGACCTCAAGGCAAAATATGTAGAGAATAAAAATGATAAACTAATCGACATTCTTATAAAAACTTATACTCCCAATCGACGCAATGATTTAATTATTAATATTTGCAACATCAATAATATTATTAAACAAAATAACATTAAGCGACACAAACTCGTACATTCTGGTAAAAAAATACAAGACATGAAACTACAAATTAACAATTTTATTATTGAGGTTCAACATAACCAGTCTATTGTGGAACAATTGTCAAAGTTTAAAAATATTTCTAATGCATCCGTTATACAAGGAATAAGTAATGATATTGAATTTATTGAATCCGAATGGGCAAATATAAATAAGTATATGAATACTGTTCGCGATACACTGGATGACGCTGTACACGGTCATGAAAAGGCGAAAACACAAATACAACGAATATTAGCACAATGGATTAATGGAGAGCAGAGTGGTTACTGTTTCGGTTTTGAAGGACCGCCTGGCGTAGGTAAAACAAGTTTTGCAAAAAAAGGACTTGCGCAGTGTTTAACCGACGAAAATGGAACGTGTAGACCCTTTTCATTTATCGCGATTGGTGGCCAAGACAATGGCAGTACTCTAAATGGACATAACTATACATATGTTGGGTCGGAGTGGGGTAAATTTGTTGACATCCTTATTAAAAATAAATGTATGAATCCTATTATATTTATAGATGAACTTGACAAAGTAAGCAAAACTGAACACGGTAAAGAAATTATTGGAATATTGACCCATCTTATCGACTCTACACAAAATGATGTGTTTCAAGACAAGTATTTTAATGGAATAGATTTAGATTTGTCACGTGCACTCTTTGTATTCTCATACAATGATGTATCTGCAATTGATAAGATTCTTCTAGATAGAATCCACCGAATAAAGTTTGAACATTTAACAGTCGAAGATAAACTGGTTGTTACGAAAAAACATATACTACCTGAAATTTATCAGAATATGGGAGTTGTTGACTGTATCGAACTTACTGATGATAATATCGTATATATTATTGAAAAATATACGAATGAACCTGGAATTCGTAAATTTAAAGAACTCTTATTCGAAATTATAGGTGAAATTAATTTGGCATGTTTACAAAATTATGATTCTACTGTATTGCCTATTCTAGTTTCCAATGATGATATAAAATTCAAATATCTTAAATCATACCATGAACATAACCCTACAAAAATACCCGAGAACTCTAGTGTCGGTACTATTAATGGTCTTTGGGCTAACGCTATGGGACAAGGTGGTATCATCCCTATTGAAGCCCGATACTTTCCATCTACCACATTCATGGAACTTAAATTAACTGGCTTGCAAGGCGACGTTATGAAAGAAAGTATGACGGTCGCTAAAACACTCGGGTCTTCATTAGTGAAGAGAGAAATGATGGATGAAAACATAAAGATGTTCGAAAGTACAAAAAATCAAGGAATTCATATTCATTGCCCAGAAGGAGCTGTACCTAAAGATGGTCCTAGCGCGGGTACTGCTATTACTTGCTGTATATATAGCCTGCTAACCAATCGCAAAATAAAAAATAATATTGCTATTACAGGAGAAATAAACCTTCAGGGATATGTAACCGCTATTGGTGGACTTGATCTAAAAATACTAGGTGGGTTAAAAGGGGGTGTTACCGAATTTATATTTCCAAAAGAAAATGAAAAGGATTATAGCGATTTTATTGAATTATATAGCGATAAACATCTTCTTGCTAGTATAAAATTCCACCCAGTTAAACACATCAGCGAAGTATTAGAATTGATATTTTAATAATGCGTGAAATTGATTTTTACACACAGACAAATTTTTATTTGTCATAATAGTATATATCTTACAATGGCTATGCAATTAAATTTCAGCAATATGATGCAATTTTTTGCCGCTATATCTCCAATTCTATTGGCATTTTTTTTAGTAATGATTTCTATCTTTAATGCTGACATCAAGGGATTAGTCTATTTAGGCGGTATATTGACAGCATCTCTAATTAATTTGTTTGTTTTAAACACACTGAAAATTAAGTCAACCACATTAATTCCACCTAGTTGTAATCTTATTGAATTCCCATTCAATCTAAACGAATATGTGAGTCCAGCATTTAACAGTATGTTTATTTCGTTTACATTAATATACTTATTTATGCCTATGAAATACATATCAGGGGTTAACTATCCGGTATTAATTTCAATTGCTGGATTGTTAGTGTTAGATGGAGCAACTAAAACGATGGGTGGATGTACTACATTCGGGGGGGTGGCATTAGGATCATTGATCGGACTAATATTGGGGCTATTATATTTTATAGCCCTTTATAGTACCAATCACCAAGATTTGCTATTTTTTAATGCGGAACCATCTAATAATGTTATTTGTTCTAGACCAAAGAAACAGCAATTTAAATGTGTTGTTTATAAAAACGGCGAGGTTCTTAAAGAATTGTAAATAAATACATATGTTACTATACATCGTAACATATGTGTTATAGGTCAATAGTATATTGATTGCACTATACATTATGACCTAAAGTGGATATAGTTTGTTTTCCACCAATTATTGAAATGTGTAACAGCCCTACTTTTATGTAAGGCATGTGACATTAAACGAGGAGCGTTTGTCTTTTTACTCCATATTTGAAGAAAATACTGTATAATCTTTTGTGTATTTGCTTTACTATATTTACTATTTAGTTCCTCCATTGTGAATTGTCGCGTATTTAGTTTTATATTTACCTGATTATGGAACCATAACATATACTGTTTTAAATCGTCCTTATTTTTTATACTTGCCAACTTACTGTTATTTAACATCATTGTTGCGTGGTGAGAGCAATCGGGGCACGGAAGATTGGAACATATCAGTTTAATCAACGTTATCAGTTCCGGTTTCATTTTATCGAAATCGCTATCAATTACTTTTTCTGCTAAAGTATGAAATAAATACCATGTTGGTGGTCCCCATTCCTTTGTCATACTATATTATAAAATACATATAAAGAGTTTTTATAAATGCTCTCTATATGAATATTATTTTAGAAAACAATATAAATTTTTATGATGAGCTAAATAAAATTGTTACTGAAGATGATGTACACGATGAAAATGATATTTGTTTATTGACAAAACTACCATTGGATAAGAATAATATCGAAATGGAGTGCGGACATAAATTCAATTTGTTCCCTCTCTATAAAGAGGTGTGTAATCAAAAACGCAAGTCAATTGCGTTAACTTTAGAAACTACTAAATTAGGATCACGAGAAATAAAATGTCCTTATTGTAGACAAAAACAAAATTCATTACTACCTCACATTAAGATAAATGAGAATATGAAATTTATCACAGGGGTAAATACTCCTGAACAAGTGTGTATGAAATTTCACATTTGTGAGTATATGTTTAAAAATGGTAAAAATAAAGATAATTTATGCAACAAGCCTGCATACTATAAAAAGGGTGGTGTATTTTGCAATACACATCATAAATGTAGTCACGGTATAATCAAACAGCCTATAGAGTATAAATTGTGCACTGCTATTTTAAAAAGTGGTAAACGAAAGGACGAACAGTGTAATTCAAAGATTACTAATAACTCTTCCGAGTATTGTAAACGACATACACATAAATAAAAATATGTAATGATATTGACTCATTTACTACATATTTTACTTTGTTGCAATGTATCTGGTGATAATATAGCAATCACATATATTCATCATCCAAATGAGACGAATGCATAACCTGATTTTTGGATTTCGGGATTTTGGAGGATCTTTTTACGAGATTTCTATGTAGGCAAAACTCCCTTGAGACCAATCCATAAACACATATCACCGATACACTTATGTAGTGTGATGTAGTGTACTACCTACATATCAAGGGAATAATAATTGATATAAAAAAACAGAAATACTTAGATGTATGTAGTAAATTCACTTTTTTCGTGTTTTCACATTTCATTTTTGACTTTTGAAAATTACACAAGGTTTTCTTGTGTTGTTTTTTGATTTTTGGATTTACGTTTGAAAAAAAGGTGAAAAAAGTGGTTGTGAGCATAATGCTCTGTTTTCCATCCCAATCCTTTTTTATTTGTGACGATAATATTTTTTATGTATTTTTTGAAACTGGTTTAGACGACTTTTTCTATTTCCAATATATACGAGAATGGAAATAATGGAAATAGAAAAAGTCGTACAAAAATTTCAATGCACAAAATGTAATTATAAGTGTAGTAGAAAATACGATTTAGACAAACACATATTGACACGCAAACATCAAATGGAAATAAATGGAAATTTTGGAAACGAAAAAGTCGTCGGACATTTCAAATGCGATAAATGTAGTAAAGAATTCAAAACAAACTCTGGAATATGGAAACATATGAAGCGATGTAATATCGTAAAAAAGTCACAACTTGCTATATCGTGTGAAAACAAAGATACTGCCTTACAAAAAGAAGATGTAGTTGAAATATGTAAAAACACACAAAATGATTTCAAGGAGATCATTCTGGCAATGATGAAGGAGAATAAAGAATTTCAAACATCATTTTTAGATGTAATGTCGCATATGCAAACGAATACTAATACGAATAGTCACAATACGAATAGCCACAATACGAATAGCCACAATACGAATAATTTCAATATACAGATGTTTTTGAACGATCACTGTAAGAATGCGATGAATCTAACC
>Ga0206130_10002368_pt1 | contig 26208 bp, 17 predicted proteins | sample Helgoland_Spring_9_FD_148637 | JGI IMG/M metagenome (GOLD analysis project Ga0206130, IMG submission 148637) | Pelagic subsurface seawater microbial communities from Kabeltonne, Helgoland, North Sea - Helgoland_Spring_Bloom_20160512_1 | ecosystem: Environmental > Aquatic > Marine > Epipelagic ...
CCATCCATGGTGGTCGTATTCGCACACCTTGGGATACCATTGGGTCATGCTGAATTCGACGCCTTGGGCGTTCATCCATCCGGAGCGTCGCACTTGACGCGGGACTTGGGCGTCCCATTCGAGGTGCAACTTCGTTTTTTTGCCGGAGGCCAAGGCTTTGGGGAGGGTGAGCCATCCGATGGTGCCCGAAGCCGTAAACGTGGCGTCGGTCTTTCCCACACGGGCGACATTGACTTTGATCCAACCCTGTTCCTCTGCTGGAAGTCCCACAATCCGGTCGCCTACGCGGCGGTCAGGATCGGCAATGTTGCGGCTGCGCACATCCATCATGCTTTCGGGCTGAAAGGCATTGAAGAACAGATGAAACGGAATGCGCTCCAATGCGTCTGGACTGTTGTTCGTGTAGGTGATGTCCATGGAGCCCGTGTACTGGTGGAGTGGGGCATCCACAGCAATGTCCATGGTATAGTCCACGGCTTGTTGCCAGCCAGGATATTGGGCAAGCCCAAGTCCAGGCAACAGGAGCAGTGAGAAAGAGAGAAGGCGGAGGTGAATCGATGCTTTCATGGCGGGCGCCAAGTTAGCCATCATCCCGCCTGCAGACCCGCCCTGAGGAATTGGCGCACTTCGGCTGCAGCATCGAAGTGTTCCATGACCTTTTCGAGCAGGGAATTGGACACCACATGTTTCACAGGCAGCTCTGCCATATAGAAGAACTGCTTGTTCAAAATGTGGGGGCAGATCTCGGCGGCCTCCCTGAATTCTTTGGGTATGCGCACATTCCGCGCACCCTGAAGCGCCCCGTATTTGCTGCTAAACGAGGGGTCTGCGAGCAGGTCATTGAACCGTTCCGGTTGCGCCGCAATGTGCTCTCGCAGCACATAGAGGTCGTCTTTCTCTACCCAATAAGCGCCGCCTCCAATGACGAGACGTTCTGCATCGAAGTGGACATAGAGTCCGGGATCGCCGCTCTTTTTTCCGCCGGGTGAAATGCCCGCCGAGAGGTGCGTTTTGTAGGGCTGCTTGTCCTTGGAGAATCGGGTGTCTCGGTTGATGCGGAAAATGCAATGTTTGGGCGCCACTTCTGCAAAGGCCGGTTCCCGTTCCGCACAGGCTGAAATCACATCGGCCACAAAGGACTTGAAAGGGTCGCGAACCTGCTGTTCATAGGTCTTTCGGTGATCTGCAAACCAATCCCGGTCGTTGTGAGCGGCCAGATCTGCGAGGAATTTGAGTGCTGAGGGTTCGAAATGGGACATGGTGTCAAGGGCAGGGCAGGGCGTCGCCTGTGGCGTAAATCATGATGCGCTCCACCGAATTGATCGGGTTGAGTTCGTGGAGCCAACGGTCGGTTCTGCTCGGGGCAATGGTCGTCACATAGCGGAGACCCGGCATGGCCGCCTTGTATTGGGAAACGGCTTCGCCAAGGTGCCGGTCGCCTTGGAACAAAATGAACCCAGGCGGGGATGCGCACCAAGTTTTTGCCACTTGGAGGGGAGGACGCTGTTGTTCCCTGCGGTTGTCGATGTGGTAGGAATTCCACTTGCCGCTGTAAAACTGTGGCGGCATGGCGCCGCTGTCTACCTGCACCATCGCAAAATTCTCAGCCCCCTGCGCATAGAGGAATTCCATGGCTTTGACCCGGCTGTGTTTGCCAGAATAAGGAAGACTGGCTGCCATCAAAACACTCGAAATGACCCAAAACGCGCCCCACAGTCCCCGCTCCAATTGGCGGTGTCGGTTCCACCATTGGCTGCGTTGGCTCCATGTCTGCCATCCGATCCAACCCACCACGATGAGCGCAGGTACCACAGGCAGAATGAAGCGTTCTTGCTTATTGATGTAGGCGCTGTGAAAGACCAAGAAACCAGCGATGGGGACCAACACCCGCCACCAGATGTCCGGCGCTGACCGCCCCCGGTGAAAGGCGCCCCACAAGAGCATCACACTCGCCGGGGGAACCATCATGCCCAGCAATGTGAGCAGGTATTGGTACCAAGGTCCTTTGGGGAAATTGCCAGCGTGGGTAGCGTTGTAATCGATGTAACCGCGGAGCTGGGTGAACGGCGCCCCCCAGACATAGAGGTCTGGTGCCTGCATGACTGCGAAAGTGCCCAATGCTGTGGCGCCGACGCCGACCAGGGCCCGCCATTGGTGTTGTGCGAGCAGCACGGGGGCCAAGGCGATGCCGATGACCCCACATTGATAACGCATTCCGGTGGCCACGCCGATGCCGATGCCTGCGATCAAGATGTCTTGCCACTGCAGACGGCTGGAGCGCACCAGTCCCCAAAACCCGAGCATCAAAGGTGGGATGCAGGCCATTTCGACCAACTGGTGCACCGAAAGGAGGGGCCACAATCCACTGGCGGACAAGATCCAAGCCACTGTGGTGGCTGTCTGTTTGCGGTCCGGTGAGAGGGCGCGGGCAAGCATATAGCCCAAGACGACGGTGAGTAAGCTGAACAGACCGTGAAGGATGCGCAGTACCAAAGCTTGTTGGCTCGGGTGGCGCGGCCCTGTCAGGTGAAACAGTTCAAAGAGGAGGTATTGGCTGCCGACATAGGCGAAGTTCGCCGGATGGGCTTGTGGGGTTCCTTTCTGATTCCAGGGAAGCCAGTTGTTGTAGTCCTCGCCATCGGCCCAACTGGCTGCCGCTTCGACCACCAAGAAATGATCGTCGTGCATGAGGTATCCGCCACCGTACAACGCAGCCGCCAGCCGCAACAACAGTCCTGCAAGCAGGGGAAGCAGGAGGGGATGACGCCAGGCGGAATGGTTCACAGTCCGACCCCCCAGTTTCCGGTTCCGGCAAGTCCGCTGCGCAGGCGGGCCATTTTGAGGGCAGCGACGGCGGCCTCGACACCTTTGTTGCCGTGCTCACCGCCTGAGCGGGCACGGGATTGTTCGATGTTGTCGTCGGTCAGGACACAAAAAATGACCGGTTTGTCGCTGTCCAGGCCAACCTTTAGTGTGCCTTGGGCCGCGGACTGACAGACGAAGTCAAAGTGGGCGGTCTCTCCACGGATCACACTGCCAATCGCGATGACGGCATCGCACGCAGCGTGTTTCAACAACCATTGGCTGGCCAGTGGAAGTTCAAAGCTTCCCGGTACGTTGTGCACGAGAACGCTGGCAACACCCGCTTTCTCGAGGACCGCCAATGCCCCATCTCTCAGGGCATGGGTGATCTCATGGTTCCATTCCGAAACGGCCACGCCTATCCTAAAGTTCTGGCAATTCCCCAGACTATCAGTGTCATAAGCGGACAGGTCGTGCCCTTGCGTGGCCATGGTGTGGACCCGCTATTAGCGGGCGATGGCAGCGGCCAACCCTTCGGCAGTCGCTTTCATGTTAGAGGCAGGATAGTCTTGGACAATGCTGCTCAACTTTCCATTGGCTGCGCCGTTGTTGCCGAGCTCAATGTCCACCAAAGCGCCCTTGAACAAAGCGATGGGAGCGAGGTAGTCTTCGCCCACGGAGCCTTTTGCACCACTTGTAGCTTGGTCAAAAGCACTGGCTGCACTGCTGTAGTTGCCCAATTCGACTTCGCAGTCGCCGATGTTGATCTGTGCGATGACTGAGAGCACATCGTCGCTCAAGTTGGCGCTGTTGAACGCTTCGATCGCACCTGCGAAATCGCCTTGGCTGCGAAGGATGGTGCCCAACTCATACTGGGCACGCGCCTCAGAAGTGGTGCCAGCGTGCTCATCGATGATGTCATAGAGGCCTGGGTACAAGCCATCGCCATTCAAAGCGAGGTCTACGCTGTCCATCATGAAGTATTGCTCAGCGCGCCAAGAATCTTGGTTTGCTTCTTGCTCGGCAGGCTCTGTCACAAGCTTGCCATAGCCCACTACTCCTAAGATGAGGACGGCCACGGCACCAATGGCCATGACGATGTTGCGGCTGTTGTTCTCGATGAACTGTTCCGTTTGGCCCGAGAGATCTTGAGGGGCGCCGGAGGGATTGTTTTCGGCCATGGAGGTCGTATCCTGGTTGATTCTTGATAAGCTTCGGGATTCCCGGTGGAAAACCCTGCACGCATCCACGGGTCGATGACCCACTTTTGCGGACGGCAAAAATAGCCAAAGTGACCGAGTCAAAGACCAATACCATCGGCATGCGCCTCCTCAGGTTGCAATTGCTCGATTTCAAGAACCACCCAGAGGTGGAAATGGAGCTGTGCGCGCAAGTAAATTGCTTGCTCGGAGACAATGGAACCGGCAAAACGAATGTTTTGGATGCGGTGCACTATCTGGGCAACGCCAAAGGATTTTTCAATCCCATTGATTCGCAAAATGTGCGCCACGGACAGCCTTCGTTTATGATCGAGGGAACTTTTGCCCTCGAGGAAGCCGATGTCAAAGAAGAAGACCGCGTCGTTTGTGCTGTGATCAAGGGGCAGAAAAAAGTGCTCAAGCGCAATGGCAAGGCTTATCAGAAGTTGGCCGATCATGTGGGCAGGTATCCGGTGGTGATGATCGCACCAGCAGATTCAGCTCTGCTGCACGAAGGAAGCGAGGTGCGCCGCAAATGGATGGACCAGGTGATCAGCCAATACGACCGCCCTTACTTGGACCGGTTGATTCAGTACCACCATTTGGTTCAGCAGCGCAACAACCTGCTGCGGTTTTTCGCAGAGAACAGAACGTTTGATGCCGACCAATTGACACCGTGGAATGAACAGATGGTCCCGCTTGCGGAGGCGATTGCGCAGCAGCGCGCATTGTTTATTGCCGAATTTGAGCCGGAGTTCCAGAGGATTCACCGCGAATTGTGTCAGGGAAAAGAGACTGTGGGGTTGACGCTTCAAAGCCGTGTAGATTCTGGTCAATTCGAGCAGGCATTGGCGGACGCCCAATCCGATGACCGCCGTTTGCGCCGCTCTACGGTGGGTGTGCACAAGGACGATGTGGACTTCAGGTTGGGAGACCATGCCCTCAAACGGTTTGGAAGTCAAGGACAACAGAAGACTTTTTTGTTGGCTTTGAGGCTGGCACAAGTCGAACACCTCGCGCAGCGTGTTGGCCGGAGGCCCGTCCTGCTTTTGGATGACATCTTTGATAAAATCGATGCGCACCGCGCTGGGGCATTGATGGCCGTGTTGGGCAGGGCGCGCTTTGGTCAAGTGTTTATTTCTGATACCGACCCTGACCGCATTCCTGACTTGCTCAAAGCCGCTGATGTGCCTTTTAGTGCATGGTGGGTGGGATCCGAAGGCGTCATTCCACATGAATCCCTGAATCCAACCTCATGAAGCGTTACACCAACCGTGCACTGGGCCGGCGGCGGACCTCGCGTAAGGCCGAAGCGGTCTCGCTGGGAGACGCCATTTCTGAATGGCTGCGCCTCAGTGGACATGGGGCCCGTCTTGATAATGCCCGAACAGAAGCTGCTTGGCGCGAAGTCATGGGAGAGGCCGTCTCGCGCAAGACCCGGTTCTTGAGGGTTCGAGACGGTGTGCTGACCGTTGAACTGGACTCAGGTCCCATGAAAGAAGAATTCCTGATGGCCCGGACGCGCATACAGACGCTGATCAATGAACACTTGGGCCGGGAGGCCATTCGGCAGGTGGTCATCCGGTAGACGGAGCAGTAGAAGTTATCTTTGCCGCACATCATGCGTGCCCTCATCTCTTTTGTTACCCGGTTTATTCCCCGGCATTTGTTGCAGCGTGTGGCCCACATCGCCCTGCAATTGGTTTCTCCTTTTTACTGGGGTGGCCGCTTTGAGGATCCCATCAACGGAAAGAAGTACCGCAAGCTGCTGTCCTATGGTCGCGCCGACAGAAGCCGTCCCAATGCATTGGCGCCGAACTCACTGAGTTTGGAGCGTCACCGCGCAGTGTGGATGTACCTCAAGGAACACAGTAACATGTTCAATGGAGGACCGGACAGGCGCATGTTGCACCTGGCTCCTGAGTATTGTTTTCTGAAGCGGTTCAACGCGGCCCAAGGATTGGAAATCACCAGGGCCGATTTGGTGTCGCCATGGGCGGATGTGCATTTCGATGTCCATGAAATCCCCTACGAAGACAGCCACTTTGACATCATCATGGGCAACCACTTGATGGAACATGTGGCCGATGACCGCAAAGTCATGGCGGAGTATTTCCGGGTGATGAAGCCCGGCGGTTGGGGCATTTTTCAAGTCCCCTTGGACCGCAATAACGCCGAGACCTTGGAAGATCCCAATGTGACCGATCCGGCAGAGCGAGAACGCTTGTACTGGCAGCGCGACCATGTCCGGCTCTACGGCATGGATTACGCCGACCGTTACCGCGCTGTTGGTTTCGAGGTAGAAGAGCTGGACCTGCGCGAGCTGTTTGGTGCGGATCGTTTTGAGCGCTGTGCCCTCGGTTCAGAACGCTACCTGCACGTGGTCCGGAAGCCGGCTTAAAGTCACCGGATCACTCGGGTGCTTGGCGCCCTTTTCAATCGTGCATTGTCATTGGAACAGCGCGGGCTTGAACCGACCGCAGCCGCTCAGTGTGCCTTTAGAATCTGCTGATGGCCTGCAGTATCCGTGGCTCGGATAATTTTTATTCCTCCTGTAAATGGGGTCCAGATTTGGCCCTGAACCAAAGGTTGCTGTTCAATGCAGCGACCGGTGGCATCGAACAATTCTAAGCGGCAAGTTCTGTCTGCAGAAATGCCATTTCCTCTCCAGTGCAGCCAAGATTTCGGCGCACTGGGCTCTTCCATGCCTGTAAATTCACCCGCACACTGAGAAGAGAAGAAGTCCCAGAGCAATTGGGTAGAAACAATGTCCATGCTTCCCCATACTCCAAACCAATCGTGCCCCCCGCCATTGACGCGGTAGTGATGGAATTCCTGTCCGCCTGGTGAACCGTAGTGCCGAAAGAAGTCCACCGAAGTCTCGTCGACAGCCTCTTGGTTGGGCAAGGATACCTCATCGACCAAAGTGGTTCCCATCAGATCCGTCCAGTGGTCCATGATGTCCACAACACCGGCACTGCCCCAGCTTCCTCCAACACCATTGTCATAGGAAACGACCAGGTCCTGAGTGCCATGCAGGTGAACGATGGGGACCACTTGATCTGGAATGCAGCCGATGTCTTCAGCACTCATTGCACCTGTAACAGAGCCGACGGCTTTAAAGACATCGGGGTGTTCACATGCCAGAGAATAGCTCATGTACCCGCCGTTGGACATGCCGCATGAGTAGGTGCAATCGGCGCTGAGGTTGTATGATTCTTGGAGGTGTTCGGCCAAAGCCACAAGAAACCCGTGATCGTTCGTGGTGCTGATGCCCAAATTGGCATTCCAGTGTGAGGTGCCCGCTTGGTCTGTCGTGCCTTGCGGGAATACTGCAACGAAGCCTTCTTGTTCAGCCATGGCTGGCCATCCGCTGTAAGCTCGAATCAAGGTTGAACTGCTCGAGTAGCCATGGAGCACAAAGACAAGTGGGGCACCCTCTGGGATGGGGTCGGGTGCTTCCATGAAGTAGGACCTTTCTACACCTTCAAATTCAAAGGTCAATTGGGCAAATGTGGATGGGGCTAAAATGAGCCCGGCTGCAAGAGCGAGAAAGTATCTGATCATGTGGATTTGGCTGTGGGATTCTTTACTTCAACACCGTGGATGTTCTTCAGTTCTGTGCTGAGTGATGGGATGCTGCCCGCCCGCACCTCGATGTCCAAAAGGCAGCGGTCGGTGTAGCGTTCTGCTAAGATCTGTGCGCCTTCTTTTTGGATGGCCTGCATGACATGCCGGGTGAGGTTGGGCGGGTAGGCGAGGGTGAGCGGGGCCATCAGGAGTGATTCAGATATGCCCGCGTCTTGGACGGCATCTTGGCCTGCAGAGCGGTATGCTTCTATGAGTCCTCCGACCCCGAGTTTGACCCCTCCGAAATAGCGCACGACGGCGATTAAAGTCCAATGTAAATCGTGGGAACGCAGCACCCCATGTATGGGAGCTCCGGCGCTGCCTCCAGGTTCTCCATCGTCTGCTGCTCTGAACCTGTCCGGACCGAACTGCCATGCATAGCAAACGTGGCGTGCAGCGTGGTGGTCCACTTTGACCGCTTCCAAATGTCGAGCGACGGCCCGTTCGGCTGCTGTTTCATCAGCAAACGGCAGTGGAAAGGCATAGCCGTGAAACTTGCTGCCTTTGGCTTTAAAGAGGCCTGTACCCGTGGCCACCAATGTTGGGAAGGCGTCCCGCACGTTTAGCTCAATGGGTTGAGTGTGACGCTAAAGACCTGAACGGTATGGGGGTCTCGTCCGGCAAAAAACTTGTCGAGTGAGAGCAGGATGTTGCCTGCGCTGAAGTAGCTCGTGTGCAATTCAGCTTCGCCTGCCACCCGCCACTGGATGGTGTAGCTAAGTTCCCGGTCCTTGTGGTGTTGGGTGTACTCTAGGAGGCTTTGCAAGGCCTGAGACTTGGTCGATCCTGTGGTCTTGTGAAACAGAAAGCGCTGCGTGTGTCGGGGATTGTAGGTAAACAAGGAAACCTCTTGAATGCCATCAAGGTCTGACCACACAAATTCCAATTGGTCTTCGGCATAACCAAAGTAGCTGCGGAGGTCTTCCAACAATCGAAGTTCTTGCTGTTCTGGACTCATGTGAGGCTGGTTTCCGGTTCAGAGGGGATGTACTCCGGCAAATGTCGTGCGAAGGCGGACTTCACGTGCGCCAAGGTCCATGTACCGTCGTTTCGAGATTGAATGGAAATTTGCAACGTCGTGCGAACCGCTTCTCGATCCACCTCTGCGCGCGCTGCACGGAGGATTTTGGGGTGGTGGGTTGGCAAGAGGTTCTCCTGTCCACTCATGAGCTCTTCATGGAGTTTTTCTCCAGGCCTCAGCCCGACCAAATCGATTCGGATATCTTGGTCTTCGACGAGTCCGGCAAGGCGGATCATGCGTCGGGCGAGGTCGGCGATCCGCACGCGCTCACCCATGTCAAAGACGAAGATGTCGTCGCCCTTGCTGGTTGCTGCTGCCTCCATCACCAACTGGACGGCCTCAGGAATGGTCATGAAATATCGGGTGACATCAGGATGGGTCAGGGTCAATGGACCGCCCGCTTCAATCTGTCGACGGAACAGGGGAATAACACTGCCGTTGCTGTCGAGCACATTGCCAAATCTGGTGATGACACAATTCATGCCTTTGCCCTCGCCAATGCTCCGCACCACGAGTTCGGCCATCCGCTTGGAAGCCCCCATGACACTGGTGGGATTGACCGCTTTGTCTGTGCTGATCAGGACAAATGTTTCCGTTTTGGCCTGCTGCGCAGCAGCAATGACATTGGCGGTGCCCAAGACATTGGTGTGCCAAGCCGCTTCAGGCTGCAGTTCCATGACAGGCACGTGTTTGTAAGCGGCAGCGTGATAAATGACATGGGGCGCAAAGTCTGCAAGCAAAACGTGCATGGCATGGGCGTCCCTAACATCCGCAATGCGGGTCCTCAGGTGGTTAGCAGCACCTCCTAATCGGGTCCGACACAGCAGGCCTAGGTCGTGGAGTGGTGTTTCTGCGATGTCGATGGCGAGCACCTGCTCGGCTCCCCGTTCGAGGGCTTGCATGACGAGTTCGGAACCGATGGAGCCAGCACCGCCGGTGACCAATATGCGGGCTCCCCGGACTTGCTGTGCGATAGAAGAGGCGTCGAGTTCGATGACTGGGCGGCCGAGCAAGTCTTCAATCCGCGTATCTCGCAGTTGTCCGGCACTCAGCTCGCCTTGGATCCAGCGTTGGGCAGGCGGTACGTCCATCACCCGAAGGCCCGCATCGAGGGCGGCATCAATCACCTGTGCTTTGCGCACGGGGTCAAGTTGCTGAATCGATACAATCAGGCGCTTGGCGTTGTAATCCGAAAGCACTTGTTGGGCGCGGTCGGCAGAAAGAATGGGGACGCCATCGATCCGCTTTCCTTGCTTTCCGGCATCGTCGTCGAGAAAAGCCACCACCTTGAGGGGGTCTGCGCTCGGTCGTTCTACAGCTTGCTTGGTGATGATGCCCGCTTCACCGGCACCAAAAATGACCACCGCGGTGGGCCTGGCCGACTGAAACCGCTCATAAATGGACCGCACAGAAATGCGAAAACCGATGAGCAGAACCGAAGACGCCAGCAGTTCAATGGCGGCGACGCTGAGGGGGACAGGATAGGCCATGTCCATGGATCTCGCGGCAAGGTCCAAGGCCAAGAACAGACTGGTGCCCATGGCGAGTGCGAGCAAGACCCTTTGGGCATCCCGCGATCCGCTGAACCGAATGATGCCGGCGAATGTGCGAAAGACGAGCATGGAGAATGCACGCACTGCGATGTAGGCAGGCAGGAAGCGACGGGCTGCTTCGAGCTCATGGGCAGGAGGTGCAAATTCGAAGCGGATCGCAAAGGCCAATCCCAAGGCCACGACGCCCAAGGACAGGTCGATGGAAAAGATGACCCAGCGCGGCACGAGCTGGGGTTTGGATTGGATTGTGCGCAACAGTTGGAACATCCTGCCCGGCAAGATACCACGGACGGCTCCCTGACGTTAATTTTCCGGATCATCGGAATGGACTTTCAATCAATGCACCCGGCGCTCCACAGTGGGCGGTTCTCTTTTTCTTTTCTGGCCAAGGCTTCCGCACTGGTGGTCATGGCTTGCAGCCTGTACCTGCCAACCGCTGGACAGGAAGTTGACCTGGTGGCGATCGAAGGTGCTTTGACGAAGCTCAGCAAAGGCGTCTCTGCTTACGATAAGGATGCCGAGCGGTTTTTGTCAAAGGAGCTGGGTCCCTTGATCCTCGATCCATTGGCGGACCCAGAAGTGACGGCTGCCTTTGTAGAACGGATCGCACAAATGGAAGAAGCCAACCTCGGTGCTTTTCCTGAGCAATTCGGTTATGCGCGCAGTGTGCAGGTGGCCCTTACGGGCGATTCATTGCGGCTTCCATTTGCCGCATGGGATGCCGCAGTAGACCGGGCATTGGAAAGCCGCAAGTCGGCCCGTGCCTTTGCGCCTTTGCTGGTCTTGGGCAAGGACCTCCTGAAGGATGGGACATTCTACGCGACGAAATCAGTCAGTTGGTCGTTTGACGGGCCGATGGCCATTTCCATTCCTGAGAAAGGCGGGGCGCAGTTCACTTTTGGCCCCTCTGGCAGTTTGATGGCGTTGGCCAAGGGCGACACCTTGTTGATCAAACGCACAGCAGGAACATACAACTATGCAAAGGAGCGTTTCGAAGGGCGCAGCGGACGCGTTGATTGGGGGCGTTCAGGGTGGGATCCCGAAAAAAACTTTGCGGATTTCAATGCCTATTCTGTTCGGCTCAAGTCGCCCTCTGTAACGGTGGACTCGGCGCGCTTTACCACAGAGCTCTTCCCAGATCCCCTGTGGGGACAGCTCACTGATAAAGCCCGCGTGCGCAAACGCGACGAAAAAACAGGGGCGGCAACCGACGATGCCCGTTATCCCAGATTCGACACCTACATCAACCGTTTGTCCATGCCAGACATTGTGCCAGGCGTGGACTTTGACGGAGGATTAACGGTGCGGGGTGCCGAGCTTCAAGGAAAGGGCAGTGAAGAAGAGCCTGCGAGGCTGCAGTTTCGAAGGGGCGATACCGCAATGGTCGAATGCTCATCGTCACTTTTCATTCTGCGTGCTGACCAGTTCAGCGGGGAGGGTGTGGAAGCTGTTTTGCACATTGGCACGGACAGCCTGTATCACCCTGAATTGAACTTGCGCTTCAACCTCAAAGCCAAGAAGCTGTTTTTGATTCGTACCGATGAGGGCCTTGGACCCCGGGCCTTTACAGATTCGTACCACAACCTTTTTGTCGATTGCAACGTGTTGTCGTGGGGAATGGAGGATACGCGCATCCTCTTGGAAGGTCCTCCGGGATCTGTCCGCTCGACGGCTGTGCTGTCCAGTGCCGACTTTTTTGATGTTGAGCTTTTTAGGGACATGCAGGGCATCGATCCTGTGCACCCCTTGGTGCGGGTGCGGAACCATGTTAAGGCCACTGGAGACACGACTTTTAGCAGCATGTCATTGGGGAGCAGCATGCGGCTGAGTGAGCAAAAGTCGCGGGCCATGATGATTCGAATGGCACACCAGGGCTACTTGGAAATGGACCTTCAATCAAGGATGGCCACCGCGACGGACAAGCTCTTTGCGGACCTGGCCAATGCTGCCGGAAGAAGGGATTTTGATGTCTTGTTTTTTCGTTCAGAGGCCGAGGGTTCGGGACATGGCGAAATCAGCCTGTTGAATGGGCAGTTGAAACTCAATGGCGTCGCCCGGGTCAACGTATCACGGGACCGTGGTGTGATGATTGAGCCAAGAAACGGAAAGGTGGTGATTGGAGAGGACCGCGACTTTACGTTTGCGGGCGGGGTCAGGGCAGGCAACCTTCAGTTTGATGGCTCTGACTATGCTTTTGACTACGAGGCCTTTTCCATTGAGCTCAATGCTGTGGAGTCATGTAAGCTGCGCGTCAATGAGGAGGAATTGGATGCCCGAGGAAGGCCCAAACGCAAATTGGTGAAGAACCGTTTGGAATACGTGCAAGGCGTATTGAGGGTGGACGTTCCCATCAACAGGTCGGGACGGTTGAGCGAGGCCTATCCCCAGTATCCTGTCTTGGTCACGGACGAACCGAGTTATGTGCATTGGGATGACGTGGCCATCGAAAATGGCGCCTACGAACGCGAACGCTTTCGCTTTGTGGTCGAGCCTTTTACGCTCGACAGTTTGGACGCGTTGGGACGTCGGGAGTTGGTCTTTGCTGGAACGTTAGAGTCAGGCGACCTGCTGCCGCCATTGCAGGAAAACCTCTACGTCATGGATGACTTGCATTTGGGCTTTACAACAGCCACGCCTTCAGGAGGTTATCAAGTCTACGGTGGGGTTGGAAACTTTGACCAAAACCTGACCTTGGATGGAGGGGGATTGCAAGGAGGAGGTTCTTTGGACTTCAGGACATCGCATGCTGAGAGCGACCGGTTTGTGTTGCTTCCCGACAGCACCAAGGGCACAGCACAGGTTTTCATCAACAAGGAGTCCGCCGGTCCTCCACCTGTACCTGAAGTGCAAGGTGAAGAGGTGGCCGTTTTGTTTGAGCCCCGCTCAAACCGCATCTCAGCCCGTACCCAAGGTGTTCCTTTGAGGCTGTTTGAGGGGGCAAGTGAACTGGAAGGAGGTGTGGTGCTGGGAGACCTGGGCATGACCGGTGATGGGTTGATGCATTTTAGTGGTGCCCAGCTGGGCTCGGAGATGTTCCGGTACAACCGGCGACACATTTTGGCAGATACCGCGTCGTTCCAATTGGACCAAAAGGTGGAAGGAGCGTTGGCGTTTAAAACCGACAATGTGCACTGCGACATTGACTTCGATGACCGCATAGGTGAATTCGCTTCGAACGACGGTGAAACCAAAATCGAACTTCCTGCCAATCAGTACATGTGTTTCATGGATGAGTTTAAATGGTTCATGGACGAAGACGAGATGGAAATGACCTCCAGTAGGGAGCCGTTGGATGATTTTGTCATCGACTCGGATGAAGCATCATCGAGTTCCAACTTTTACTCGACAAGAGCGGACCAGGACAGCCTGAATTTCTTGGCGCCAACGGCGGTGTATGATGTGAGTGAAGCCATTCTCAAATGTGAGGCGGTCAAATTCATCCGCACGGCAGACGCCTTTGTGGAACCCGACAGTGGCCTTGTCGTGATCAGGCGCAGGGCGCAGATGGACCAACTGACGCGTGCGGTCATCGTGGCCAACGTGGTCACGCGGTACCACCGTTTGTTTGATGCCGATGTCAACATCATGGGGCGCTTTGATTACGAGGCGAGGGCAAGTTTGTTTTACGAGGATGAGAACGGATTGGAACAGCTGATTCAGCTGGAGACCGTAGAGGTTGATACCAGTGGAGAAACGGTCGGCAGGGGTGTGATCCCCATTCAAGATGGATTTGGTTTGAGTCCCTTCTTTGGTTTTTCTGGAGAGGTGGGGCTGGCTGCAGCACGGCAGCACCTCGAGTTTGACGGCGCGGTTACCCTAGAAGCGGCTTGTCCGGAAACAGACAAGCAGCAGCTCTTGTTTACCTCGGTCATCGACCCCAAGGATGTCAGGATTCCCTTGGATACGACGCTCAAGACACCCATGATGTCCCACTTGGGGGTGGGCGCTTATTTCCGCGATGTAGACGAGCCTGGAGGCGGCCCATACGGTGCATTTGTAGATGAGGTGCGCAGCCACAATGAATATCGGATTTTGGCCGCGACAGGAGAGCTTAGGTACAACAAGCGCGATGCAGTGTATCAAGCCGGTTCTCCCGAAAAAATGCTCCAACCCAATTTGCCAGGAACGCTCATTGAGCTCAAGGCAGGCGATTGCAGTGTGACCGGAAGTGGCCCGGTGAGCCTTCCCGTAGATTATGGCTTGGTGACCCAGCGCTCGGCAGGTGAAGTCAAGGTATTCCCAACAGGCACGGGGATCGAAGCGGCGGTAACGGTGGGGATGGACTTTCCGTTCGACGAACAGCTGTGGAAGTCTTTCGCCGAGAGGCTCCAGCTCTATGCTACGGCGGCCCCCTTGGACATAACTGAAACCACTTTTGAAGCGGCGACACGCGAGTGGTTGGGGTTAGAAGGCGCCGATGAGGTGTTGGGTGAAATGACCTTGATGGGGGCTTTCAAGAAGACGCCAGAGTCCATCCAGCACCGCTTTCTGTTCACCGGCCTCGATTTGACTTGGGACCCTTCTGAGGATGCATTCGTGAGCGGGGAAAACGGCATCGGCATCGTGTCGATGGGCAAAACCCCCGTGTTTAGAAGGTTGCAAGGACGCATTGAATGGAGTTTGGCAGGAACCAATGGCATCCTGCGGATTTACCTGCACCTGGACAACGAAAACTGGTACTTCTTTGAATACCGCAACGGCGTCATGAACATCACCTCTAAGGACCAGCAGTTCATTGACGGCATCACAGAACTCAAAGACGACAAGCGCAGGATCAAGGAGGGCGATGACCGCTTCATCTACCAGATTTTGCCATCACGCGGGCGGCGCAATGAATTCGTAGATCGCTTTCCAGAGTTCGATTGATCGGATGGACCTTTCCAAAACGGTATCTTGTATGCTGTGAATGGGATTCGAGAACGGGGTGTTCCTGCTTGGAAATGGGCGTGGCTGTGCTGCATCTGTTGCTGCGCGGCAGACGGCTCTGCCCAATGGTCCCCTTGGTCGCTGGCTCCCAGCATCGAGGCCTACACAAATTTTACAGGACAGGGCATCAGTTGTGTTGACTTCAACCTGGACGGATGGGACGACCTGACCGTAAGCAATGCCTCCAATGAGCTGCTGTTCTATACAGGAGGCCCCGATGGGTTGACGGAAGTTGACCTGGGCATTGTGCCGGGCACAGGCAGGCCCATTGCGCTGATGTGGCTCGACCTCGACAACGATGGTGACCGGGATTTTGTGCACACGGCGGCGATGCCTTTTTCCCTGTTTTTTGAAGGGGGCTTGGTGTCGCAAAGCCAGGTGTGGATGTGCGAGGACCAAGGCTTTGTGAACCGCACAGAAGAGTGGGGATTGGGCATTTTGGAGGACCGCGCTGCACACGGCATGGCATGGTGCGACATGGACCTCGACGGCGACCTCGATGTGATGGTGGCGATATACGCCCTTGAATGCCAAGGTTTGTGGATGACCGAAAATGTCCTCCTCGAGCAAGAGGGTGGACAGTTTGTGGATGTGTCCGAACCGTCGGGTTTGGCGGCTGGGATTCAGGCCTCTTTCCAAGGGGCCTGGTTGGACTTGAATGGAGATGGGCTGCAGGACATCTTCGTGATCAACGATGCGGGCATCGATGCGAATTGTCCCACCCAAAACCAAGCCTTCATCAACGGTGGAGACGGCAGCTTCACAGAATCTGCAGCAGAGATGGGGTTGGACGTGGCCATGTCCGCGATGTCTGTTACTGTAAGCGACCCAGATGGGGATGGGGCAGAAGAGGTTTTCGTGACCAACCAGTCCATGGGGGAATTCTATTATCCCTATCCGCAAGTGACGGGGGCTTATTTCGACCTCGGTTCAACGGGAGCCTATGAGGAGCGTTCGTCAGAAGTGGGGTTGGACACCGAACGCTGGTCTTGGGGCTCCATGTGGATTGACCAAGACCTCGATGGATGGGAAGACCTGATGGTGGCGACCTCCCCGTGGAGCCTGTCGGCCTCTGCTGTAGAGTTCTATGACAACTATTTCTACAGGCATCCAGGCGCACCTTTGAACGCCGGAGCTGGGTTTGAAGAGGTGACCGATGACTGGTGGGGCAAGGACGCGCTGTGGCAGAGTATTGCGCGGGGCGATTTCAACGGCGATCTGCGGCCCGATGTTGTTGGCGCCGGTGGCGGACAGTATGCCACTTTTTTGCTCAATACAGCAGGCGAGGACCACCCCAGCCGCCACCGCCTGGCCGTATCGTTGTGTGGCACCCATTCCAATACCGAGGCCATTGGATCGCGCTTGGTGCTCCATGCCAATGGACGCTCCCAGCAGCGCAACTTGCGCGCCGGAGAGGACCTCTTTGCGCAGCACAGTGCGACCCAATTCTTTGGACTTGGAGCGATGGAATCCGCGGACTCCTTGGAGGTCTTTTGGCCCATGGGTGGTCGCTCCTGCTTGTATGATGTGCCGGGAGACAGTGCGGTCTCCATCATCGAAGGCGCGGAAGAAATGGCGGTTGAATTCACCGCTGCGGGCGACTCAGTCTGGCTGCATTTGACCGTGCCTCCCCAATGGACGTCGGTGGTATGGAATGGCGACACCTTGGATACGCTGTCTGTCTTGGTGGCTGAGGGTGAGCCCACTTTCTATGAAGCCTTTTGGTTTGGCGGGTTGTACCACCTGGAAGGGACGGTCGAATGGTCACTGTACGGTGGGGCGGTAGGATGCACCAATCCGATGGCCGACAATTACCAGTCTGAAGCCGAGGAGGACGACGGTTCGTGCACCTACAACGGGTTGTGTGGTCCAGGGACATTCTGGTCCGTCGCCGACCAGCAGTGCGTCGCGGAAACGGCTCCCTGCTCCCCGGATATCAATGCCAACGGGTTTGTTGACGTGGCAGACATCCTCCTGTTATTGGGGGTGTTTGGCCAGGCTTGTGCGCCTTGAAAGTCGCCCGCATTTGGTGTGCCTCAGAGGTGTATTCAGAATGGATACAGACCGTGGTTTGGCTCTGCCCAGATTGTCCGAACTTGGGGTCATGACCGGAACCGCTCCACGCCATCCGAAGTACCCCCATTTGTTGCAGCCGCTGGAGGTGGCAGGCATGACCATGCCCAACCGCTCCATCATGGGCTCCATGCACATGGGCCTCGAGGAGGAGCCGGGCGGATTCAACAAGCTCGCCAAGTTCTATGCCGAGCGGGCCGAGGGTGGCGCTGGGCTCATCGTCACAGGCGGCATCAGCCCCAACCGCGCAGGCAAGCTCGCCCCCCACGGAGCGGCGCTCATGCGCTCGTCGCAAGCGGCCAAGCACCGGGAGGTGACCGATGCCGTGCACGCAGCCGACGGCCGCATTGCCCTGCAAATCCTGCATGGCGGCCGGTACAGCTACCATCCTTTCTGCGTCGCGCCCTCGAAAGGCAAAGCGCCCATCAGTAAATTCAGCCCTTGGGCGCTCAGTGGCAGGGGTGTGGAGCGGACCATCCAAGCGTATGTGCGCTGCGCCACGCTGGCCCGCGAAGCCGGTTACGATGGCGTGGAGATCATGGGCTCCGAAGGCTACCTCATCAACCAGTTCCTGGTGCGCCGCACCAACCACCGGACCGACCAATGGGGCGGCGATTTCGCTAACCGCGTGCGCTTTCCCGAAGAGATCGTCTCCCGCATCCGACAGGCCTGCGGGCCAGACTTCGCCATCATGTACCGCCTGAGCATGCTCGATCTCGTAGAAGAGGGCAATGGCTGGGGCGAGGTGGTGGAACAGGCCCAAATCATTGAGGCCGCTGGTGCCGACATCATCAACACGGGCATCGGTTGGCACGAGGCGCGCATCCCTACGATCGCCGCCATGGTGCCGCGCGCCGGATTCGCTTGGGTCACCAAAAAGCTCATGGGGCAGGTGGACCTGCCGCTGGTGACCACCAACCGCATCAACATGCCGGAGGTGGCCGAGCAGGTGCTGGCCGACGGCTGTGCCGACCTCGTCTCCATGGCGCGGCCTTGGCTGGCCGACGGCGACATCATGGCCAAGGCCATCGAAGGCAGAGAGGGCGAGATCAACACGTGCATCGCATGCAACCAGGCGTGCCTCGACCGCACCTTCAAGGGGCAGGTAGCGGGATGCGTGGTCAACCCGCGCGCCGGCCGCGAAACCGAATTCACCAAGGCGGCTCCACAAGGCCTCGAAGGCCGCTACGCGGTGGTTGGTGGCGGCCCAGCGGGCATGTCCACGGCGTTGGAGCTGGCCAAGCGCGGTGCAACGGTGGACCTTTACGAAGCCCAAGAAAAACTCGGTGGCCAATTCCTGCTCGCCCACCAAATCCCGGGCAAAGAAGAATTTGCCGAGACCCTGCGCTACTACCAGCATGAGCTTGACCGCCACGGCGTCCGGATCCACCTCGGCACCCGCTTTGAGTCCACCGATGTGGGCGCGGCCCAAGACAAGGGCGACCCGTTCAAAGCCGTGGCATGGTGCGCTGGCATTCGGCCCCGCGTACCCAGCATCCCCGGCAATGACCTGCCGATTGCGGTGCCTTATGACAAGGTCCTGACGGGCGAAGTGGAGGTGGGCCAGCGCGTGGCCCTCATCGGGGCTGGCGGCATTGGATTCGACGTGGCCGACTTCCTTTCGCATCCCCACGGTGAGGAGACGGTTGACGGCTTCCGCAAGAGTTGGGGCATCGACGGCACCCTCGAACACGACGGCGGCCTCATTGAGCCTCAGCGCCCGGACAACGGCCGCACCCTGTATTTGCTTCAGCGCAAGGAAGGCAAGCCCGGAAAAGGCCTCGGCAAGACCACCGGTTGGATACACCGCCTTACGCTCCGCTTCCGTGGCGTCAAAGCCATCCCCGGCGTCACCTACAAGGCCATCGAGCCCACGGGACTCCGCATCGAAGTGGGCGACAAGGAGCAGTTCCTCGAACTCGACAATGTGGTCTTCTGTTCGGGCCAACTCTCCAACAACGAACCGGTAGAAGCCCTCGAGACCACCGGCATTCCCGTCTCGGTCATTGGCGGTGCCAAGGTGGCCTACGGCATCGACGCCGAACGCGCCATCCGCGAAGGCTTCGAATGGGCCCGCTCTTTATGAGACGTCAGAATACAACTCAAGTGCACAGTAGCACTAGAAAATAAAGCGGTCGTGGAGAGGTGCTCCTTTCACTTCAAAGTTTGAGGGAAGAACCGAGCCTCACAGCTGTTTTTTTTTTCAGACTACTCACCAACTGGAAACGTTCGCTTCAAATAGGGGTAGTTGAGCTTATCGATGAGTGTCAGCATCAGCACTTGCTCTCTTTTGGGATCGGATGTGATTGGCAAACGCAATCGACGCCAGATCAACTCCACCATCTCGCGATAAGCGGGGTAGACTTGGCTCAATTTGAATTTACGCTCAATGGAGCGTGCCAGTTCATGGTTGTTTTGTTCGAGTGAAAGGGCCAGGTCAGTCAGGAGATTCAACTGCACATGGTGTTGCTCGAAGTGAGCGAGGTTTTTCAGTTGAAACGTCCACTGGTTCAGATGCTCGAGTAGCTCAACATCCTCTGTCAACAGTCCGAACAGGTGGATTTCGTGTACCCATGTCAAAGGCAAAGGGTGGTCTTCTGGGGAAGAAGCCTTCGAATGGAGTTCAGCCCACAGGGTGTCAAAATCCGTCCTCCCCGTCATCCAAGCCACCGAAAACAGTCGGCTGCGTAGAATGGGATGCAGTTTTTGCACCCCGTCATCCCATGAAACAGGGACTATCGGCGCGTCGTTTAGGAATTGGCGGAAAGCGAGAATGCATCTGCTAAACAGGTGCACTCCTGTGTTGGTGGTGATGGTCGACAGGCGTTCGGTCCATCGGCCATAGTATCCATTCAAGTGGCTGTAATCCACATGGGTGAGATAGACGAAGTTCAGGAAAGAGGGCACTTCGAGAAGTGGGGTTCCCACATCCGGGTGGCTGCGGAAGAGCAAGCCGAGGGATACGCCCAGGTGCAGTTGATGAGAGTATTCCCAAGCTTGGATTTGGAGCGAAGAAGATTCAAACAGTCGCTTCAGATCGTCGCTTCGGTTTTCTAGAATGAGTTCTCTGCACAGGCGAACCAGGAGATCCATCCTTTGGGCATGCGCTGGGGTGGATTGAATGGTGAGGAATACCTCTTCAAGCTGGCCCTCGGCCAAGAGTTGGTAGATGTCTTCGGAAGCTTTCCAACTTGCGAGATTTCGAGCGGAGCTGCAGTAGTCCTGAAAGCTGTAGAACCCGCAGTACAAGGCCAAAGTATCCAAGGTATGCGCGCGTGGCGTGACCATGGGGGCAAGGCCATAGATCCTCCTGAGGGTATTGTAGCTGATGAAGATGTCTGTGGACTCCAAGATGAGTTCAGAGAGCATCACACATTCCCGCTTGCTGGAGATGGTGAATCCCGCTTGGTCGCGCACCGATTGAAGCAGCATTTTCAGCATGCTTAAATGTACCCGTTATGTACCCGATGTCAAATGTTTCCAAGTAATCTTGCTCACGTTATCGTTGGGACGTTGTGCAATCACCGGCTCAACGTAACAGCGGTCCTTCTTTTCTACAATCTGCCGCTTAAACGCCCTCGGCAATGCAGCGTATACATTGCCGATGCGCATGTTTTTTTTTATTCGGTTTTTTAGGCTGAATCGGTTTGGTTCCTGCTTTTAGGAATCAATCTGTTGAGGCCTCCGGCAACGATGACAGCCATCACAATGTTTGGCCCATCATTCCGTCTCAGTTTACTCTTTTACTTGTCTCATGCGTTTTTCTTTCGTTCTGTTCTTCTCTTTCTGCGCCCTCTGTTTGAGTTTCAACTCAACTGCACAAAACGAGTCTTCATTACTCACTGTGTCGGCCCATGGGTTGGCATTGGGTCAGGTTGCAGCAATTGGTGGCTGTACTTATGCCATTGCATGCAATTATGACCCTGAAGCAACTGAGGATGATGGTTCGTGCGAATTCCAAACTTGTGGAGGGTGCACCATTGAGGCGGCAGCCAACTTCGATGCATCTGCCCTCATTGATGACGGCAGCTGTATCCTGTTGGGCTGTACGAACCCCATGTCCGCCAATTACAATCCTTACGCCAATTCACCGGATGGATCTTGTATCAGTGCTTTTGCCGGTTGCGCGGGTGACTTGAATTTCGACGGGTTGGTGACTGCATCTGACCTGCTAATCTTGCTTCAGAATTTTGGGGCGGTGTGCGAAGAAGAGAATCCTGATTGCACATCCCCCACATATTTCGGATACAATTATGATGTGACCCAGATAGGTGAGCAGTGCTGGTTTGCAGAAAATTTGCGCTCCACGCAATACGCCAATGGTGACTTTATCGGTCAGGCCGAGGCAGATGCCGATTGGTCGAATGCCAATCAGAGCAATGCTGGGGCGTGGTCACATCCGAATGGTGACCCTGCCAATTCGGAGTTGTATGGTCACCTGTACAATGGTTGGACAGTGAACGATGAGCGGGGCATGTGTCCGGTCGGATGGCGCGTTCCGACCGATGATGACTTTGCAGAACTGGAGCAGTCCGCTGGGATGCCCTATGAGGTGACGCAGGAGACTGGATGGCGCGGCAATTCAGAGGGCCTCAAGCTGAAGGCCGCCCCAGACAGCCCAACTCCGTGGGATGGTCTGGATACATTCGGTTATAAATGGGTCGCCGGCGGCTGGCGTCATGTATCAGGCTTGTATGGATACACAGATGGTTTGGGACTGTTGTGGTTCCAAGGAGAAGACGAAAACAATGACGAAGTCCTGGGAATCAGGCAGGCTGGATCCAACGAAGATGGCCTTTTGCGCAGCTTTGGGGGGAACATAGGCGATGGAAGGGGGATGCGCTGCGTTCGCGTAATGGAGGAAGACCCCATTCAAGGGTGCACCAACCCCTTGTTCGGGGAGTTCAATCCCTTGGCCACGGTGGACGACGGGTCGTGTTTCACGCCTGTAGCTGTCGATTGCACTTGCGAGTCACCCACCATGGACGGTTACACCTACGACGTGGTCCAAATCGGCGACCAATGCTGGTTTGCCGAAAACTTGCGTACGACCGTTTATGAAAACGGAGATAGCATTCCCAATGTGGAGCCTCAGGATGAATGGCTCTCGTTGGAGCAAACTGAGACGGGGGCATGGGCATCTCCATACGGTGACCCCGCTAATCAGGCTGTTCATGGACTGCAGTACAATTTTTATGCAGTGAGAGACGGGCGCGATCTGTGTCCTGAAGGTTGGGTGGTTCCATCTGATGAGGATTGGGGGGCTTTGGAGCTATACATGGGGATTCCTGAAGCAGAGGTGTATACCTCGGGATTTAGAGGCGTCAACCAAGGGAGTCAGCTCAAGGCAAGTCCCGAGCACCCTAACGCGCCTTGGGATGGCATTGACAGCTTGGGAATGACCATGCTGGCGAGTGGCCATCGCACAGGTAGCGGAGGTTGGCACGGCCCCGGCCTCGGTCTGTATTGGGCCTCTGATCCCTGGAGCACAGTGTACGGGACCTATCGGTCGCTGTACACTGGCAATCCGGAGATCCGTAGAGCGAGTACAGAAAACTTCGCGAGTGGTTCGATCCGTTGCGTCCAAGAGAACGACGGCTGCTACGACCCCGATGGTGACGGCATATGCCCTGAAGATGAGATCGGTGGCTGCACGGACCCAGAGGCCGAAAATTTCGATCAGATCGCGACGGAAGATGATGGTTCATGCATGTTGAACACTTGCGAGTCACCCACCATGGACGGTTACACTTATGACGTCATGCAGTTTGGGGACTTGTGCTGGTTCACTGAGAATCTGCGCACTTCCATCTATGCCAATGGGGAGACCATCGAATCGGGAGATTGGTCCAGTGAGAGTCCCCAAGTGGGGGTCTATGGCGAGGCCAACAATTGCAACAGCTGCAGCGGAAACAACTACTGCACCGCACCCACCGAGACCGTCATTGCGGAGTACGGCAAACTGTACAACTGGTTCGCTGTCGATGACTACAGGGGGCTGTGTCCCACGGGCTGGGAAGTGCCTTCTGCGGTCCAATGGGCGAGCCTCAAAGACGAGATTGGCAGTGACGCGTCCAATTGGCTGATTCCCGAGGGATGGAACAACGCCTGCTTAAATGTCCCCGCAGGAACCGACCTCGGGTTCATGTCTAAGCCTGCCGGCAGGAGGACCAGCGGCGGCGCGGACTTTGATGAAGGCCAGGAGGCCAGTTGGTGGACGAAAAACCTCAATCCGTTCTTCTCCAACCAAGCTTTCTTCGTTCAAATCCATGAGGTCGAGCCTTCTGCTGGATTGACACTGAGTGGCTTCGATTCCATTGACAATGTCACCGGCCAAAGCAGGGGTGTTAAAACGGGCCATTCCGTGCGTTGCGTGCGCACCGCCACAGCTGTGCTGGGCTGCACGGACCCCGACGCCTGCAATTTCAATGCAACAGCAATCGAAGACGATTGCAGTTGTCTGTACGAAGACACTTGTGGCGAATGCGGAGGCGATGGCTCTGCATGCGGGACATGCATTGACACCACAATGATAGATGAAGCTGCCTGTGCATCGACATTCTGTGAACTCGATTATGTATGCGGATGTGATGGCAACACTTATGATAATGAATACTGCGCGCAGATTTGTGGCGGATTGTCATCGTGGACGCAGGGGCCATGCCACTCCATTATTATTGAATGCGCGGACGGATGCGAAAACAGCGGTTGTACAGACCCAGTGGCGTGCAACTATGACCCCAATGCAACAGGTGAAGAGGATGGATATTGTGCGTACTATCAGCAAGCAGGTTGTCTTGATTTGGATGGGGATGGGGTGTACAGTACTCCCAATTTTGCCTGCTATTGTGGAACGGAGTCTTGTCCTTTCATTTTTTGGCCCTCTTGCGAGGAAGAAGGGTGCGATGACCCAAGCGCTTTAAATTGGGACGATGAGTGCAATGGCCCATGTCTGTACGAGACTGTTTGCACAGACCCTGACGCTTGCAATTTCAATCAGGCTACAACGATCTTAGGGGAGCCTTGCGAATACATTTCATGCCTCGACTGCTGGGACCCAAACGTGGATGTAGAACCGCCGACCTTTGCAGATCCCTGTGTTTTTGGAGACATCTTATGCGGAGAAGTATGCGTGACGGGTTGCATGGATCCTTTCGCATGCAACTATGACCCCAATGCCACTGAGCCTTCAGGAACGTGCTCCTACTATATGGAATTCGGATGCTACGACGTAGATGAGGATGGACTCGCAGGAGTGCCCAATTTCATCTGCTTCTGCAGCTCTGAAACTGATGATTGTCCAATAATTGACATTGTCCCTTACCCATGCGAAGACAACTGTGAGGATCCCTCTGCTTCCAACTTCAACGATCCCGCCAACGGAGAGTGTGAATATGGGAACGGGTGCGAGTCGCCTTCTATGGACGGCCACACCTACGACGTGGTGGAGATTGGCGACCAGTGCTGGTTTGCGGAGAACCTGCGCACGACGGTGTACGGGAACGGCGATGCCATTCCCGCGGGCTTGACGGAAGGAGAGTGGACCTCGACCACTTCGGGCGCCACAGCGGTGCACGGCGAGGGCAGCAGCAGTTGCAGCAACTACAGTCCTGACATTGATGCCTGCGACGAGGAGCAGTCCTTGACGGAGTATGGCCGCTTGTACAATTGGTACGCGGTGGACGATGCGCGGGGCCTGTGTCCGAGCGGCTGGCACGTCCCGACGGATGAAGAGTGGACGGACCTGGAAGATTTCATATCGGCACAAGGCTTAAGCGGAACTGAGGGAACAGCCTTGAAATCGACCTATGGATGGTACGATGGCGGCAACGGCACGGACGACTTTGGGTTTTCGGCCCTTCCGGGCGGCAACCGCGACTACTTCTATGGCGACTTCGACGATGCCGGGTACTACGGCAGCTGGTGGAGTTCTTCGCCCAGTGGCGGCGGTGCTTGGTACCGGAACTTGCTCGCCAGCTATCCAGTCATCTACCGGTACTACGGCAATCCGCGAGACGGCTTCTCGGTCAGGTGTCTTAGGGATGCCGATTGAGCGAAGCGAAGGAGGGTTGACACTTTGAAACTTTGGAGGCCGCAGGCCGACGGGGAGCACATGCCGGATTTCGCGCCAAGCGAAATCCGGCGGGCAAGAGTGGATGTTTGAAGTGGGCGAATTGCGGCGGGGCGCAAAGGGGGTCAGGCGATGTCGCGGTGGACGGGGTGTGGCGCGGTGTTGCGCCATTTGCCGCCGGTGAGGTCGGGGATGTTGACGCGGAAGGTGCCGCGGGAGACGGACTCCTCGCCGAGGATGCCCGTGAGGCTCCACAGGGCGCCGTCGTAAACGTTCATGTCCAGCGGGAGGCCTTGGTTGAGGCAGCGGATCAAACGGAACATCATCACGAAATCCATGCCGCCGTGCCCCTGCTTGTGGTCGGCGGCGAGGGCTTGGAGTTTGGTCCAGAGTGGGTGGGCGTAGCGGTCGCGCATCTCGGCGGTCTCGGCCTCGTCGAGCCAGCTGTGGCCCCATGAGGGACCGTGGTCCACATAGAGGCGCGAAGGGTAGCCGTAGTGGGCGGCCTTGGAGCCGACGACCTTGTCCAGGCGGCTGTAGGGGCGGCCGCTGTGGGTGTCGAACTGCAGCATGATGCTCTTGCCACTGGCGGTTCCAATGAGGGTGGTGTTCACGTCGCCGCACTTGACGCGCTGGGCCATGTCTTGGAGGGCGCCTTCGTGGGTGGCGGCCAGGGCCTCACTGAGCGCGGCCTCCTTGGAGCTCATGCTCACCAGGTGGCTCAGGGTATCGCCGCGCAGGATGTCAAAGTACATCGACACCGGGCCAAGGCCGTGGGTGGTGTAGAGGTTGCCGTTGCGGTGCAGGTGGTGCTTCAGGCGCCAGCGGTCTTCGTAGTAGGTGGGGTCGAGCATCATCACGCGCAGGTCGTGCAGGTAGGCGCACTCGGCGTGGGTGAGGGTGCCAAAGACGCCCTCTTTGATCATCTGCATG
>Ga0206130_10002370_pt1 | contig 26189 bp, 12 predicted proteins | sample Helgoland_Spring_9_FD_148637 | JGI IMG/M metagenome (GOLD analysis project Ga0206130, IMG submission 148637) | Pelagic subsurface seawater microbial communities from Kabeltonne, Helgoland, North Sea - Helgoland_Spring_Bloom_20160512_1 | ecosystem: Environmental > Aquatic > Marine > Epipelagic ...
AGGCTCGACCCACCACATACTTCACTTTGTTCTTTTGCAAATACCCAATAAAATGCCATTCTGCTTCAGGATGATTTGGAGCAACCACATCGTGTTTGTCCCGCAGCGCTTGCGCACGATTTTCACCAAACAATGTGTGTCCTAGACCCAGTGTCTCAATGATCCCATCAGCATCTGTCCGTTTGGAAGCAGCCAATAACCGTACGCTGTTCAATGGACGTCCTGCAGATACAGTGGCTTGTCGGACGCGTTCTTGAACCCGTTTCAAATTCTCTGCTATTCCCATTTGTACTCCCTCATTCCAACATTCCTGCATTCCCACATCAATGTCACCAAACCCACAATCAAGGTTCAATGATGCCCTTCTCTCGTAACGCAACCATCACTTCTGCCAATGGCAACCCAACGATGTTGCTGTAGGAACCTTGAATCTCTTGTACCAACGCTGCCCCTTTACCTTGAATACCGTAGGCACCAGCTTTATCAAAGGGTTCTCCAGTGGCAATGTAGGCTCGTATTTCAGGATCCGTCAATGTACGAAATCGAACTTTGGAAACATTGTGCCCCTTGACCCATTGTTCAATCTCACCTTCTAAAGGCACATATCGAAGGGCCCATGCAGAGACCACATCGTGCCAACCAACGCCCGCCAAATGCTTGAGCATTAAAAAGGCATGATCCGCATCGGATGGTTTCTCAAAAATATCATTTTGGTGCACCACGATGGTATCTGCAGCCAGGACCCAATGTCCTTTAGCTGTGGACTCCGATGCTTTTTCATGAGCCAGTCGCTCACAATAAGAAATGGGCTCTTCTTCCGGACTTCGGACTTCCGGAATATTGGCGGGCTCCACCGCAAGCAATGGAACTGCTGAACATTCCAACAATTCTTTGCGTCTTGGAGAGCCGCTGGCCAAAATCAATCCCATTTTTGATTATCCGTTGTATCCAGAACCTTTCATCTTGGTCCCAGCACTTGCCATATTTCGAATGATGGCTTGAGCTCGTGCATTCGCAACAACCAAACCAGCCAAGTCAACGCCATCAACAATAATGGTTTTCAGTTCTGCATAAATGCCAGCAAAATGATACAAACGCAATCGGAATGCGACACGATCGGTACCCAACGTCGTTTCATCACCCAAGTCAACCATATTTACCAAGTGATTGAGTTGGTGTAAGAATCGACTTCGTAAAATGGCATTTGCTGCAGGGTCCCACCCTCCAACTGCTCGACGATTTTCCAGGGTACGAATCGTTTGCACAAACAAACTGGCCTCGCCTATTGCCAAATAACTAATGGTTTTGGCTTTCACTTCACTCAACTTGTTAACGGTTCGAGCAATCTGATCTGCCAATGCCACATCATCCAAAGCAACAATCTGTTCCGCAAGTCCTTGAGGAACCTCTTTACTCATCAGTTCATCGACATGACGTTGCAAACGCTCTTTGTCTTTAGAGCCAAACAATCCTGGCATTGCTTTCAACACAGCCTGTAACTTCTGCTGTAAGTTTGCATCCGGAAGCGCACCTGCAAACAACCATGTTCCAAGCATCGAATACAATGGCTTGGTGATGGCAGTCCAGGCGGCATACTGCGCTTGAAGATCCAAGACCTCCATTTGTGATCGCAAACCAGAAGCATCAATGGCATCCATAGCCACAAGCCAAGCTCTAACAATATCAATGCTGCTAGCATCTGTAATGTCGTTCAGCATTGGAAACAGGAGTGCACCTGCATCACCCATGATCTCATTGAGCAAGACCGTCATTCCAATACTCGGTTTGAGCATGTGGTTCGAAACTTCATGGGCATACTGTGCTTGAATTTTTGCTGGAAAATAGCCCAATACACGCTGGTCAAAATCCTCAATCAAAGCAGGGTCTGCTGCCAACAAGTCTTTGAATACATGCATTTTAATGTGAGCAGCCACAACAGCCAATTCTGGTCTGGTCAACCCCTTACCCAACGTTTGACGTTTCGCCAACTCTTCATCACTTGGCAATCTGAGAAACGCACGCGTTGCATTCGAACGAGTACATACCCACTGTATGGCAATCGAAAACGCCATCGGGTCTGCTTCGGAACGCAATTTGTCCAACGAAACTTGTCTGGCATGACAGTCATTGTTGTGCAAAACATCCTGCGCCACCTCTTCTGTCATACTTTCCAATAGTGTATTCCGGTCGTCCAATGCCAAAGCACCACTGGCCACCAAAGGATTCAATAGAATCTTGAGATTGACTTCGTGATCAGACATGTCTACACCACCAGAATTGTCAATCGCATCTGTATTCAAACGACCACCATTCAGTGCATACTCAATTCGACCATTTTGTGTGAATCCAAGGTTCCCACCTTCTCCAACGATTCTCGCCCGTAATTCACTTCCATTCACTCGAAGGTTGTCATTGCTTGGATCGCCGGCATCCATGTGTGTTTCGTCTGTGGCTTTCACATACGTTCCAATACCACCGTTCCACAACAAATCTACGTCCAAACGCAACAAGATTCTGATAACCACTTCAGGTGCCAGTTCTGTTTGATCTTTCAACAAACCCAACATCTGCTGGACTTCTGTCGAAATCGGAATCGACTTCGCAGAACGAGAAAATACGCCACCACCTTGTGAAATCAAGTCCGTATTGTAGTGATCCCATCCTTGAACCTTTTCAAAGAGACGTACCCGTTCTTCGTATGCGACTTGAGGACTTGGATTTGGATCCAAAAAGATGTGCTTGTGGTTAAAAGCACCCAACAATTTCATATGGTTGGTGCACTGAGTTTTCTGCATCAAATACACGACACCATTTCCAAAGACGTCTCCAGCAGGGTCCCCAATGGCAACGGAGGTATACTCTTCAGTTTCTGGATTCAGTCCCATTTCTTCAAAGTGACGCAACACGGTTGTCCAACCACCACGTGCAGTAATCCCCACTGCTTTATGGTCGTACCCATTGGAACCACCACTGGCAAAGGCATCACCCAACCAGAACCCGTATTCTCCAGACAGCCCATTTGCGGTATCAGAAAGGTGTGCGGTTCCTTTATCAGCAGCAACAACCAAATATGGATCCACTTCATCATGACGAACCACTTGTGGCGGATGTACTATCTCACCATTGACTTGATTGTCTGTGACATCCAACAATCCACGAATCAATACTTTGTACAGTTCATCAGCCTTGGCACGACGTTCTCCCCAATCTGCCACCTGATTCTTCATGCGGAATCCACCTTTTGCACCCTCGGGTACAATCAGTACATTCTTCACCATCTGCGTCGCGACCAAATCCAATACTTCTCGACGAAAATCTGACCGATCGGACCAACGAATACCACCACGGGCAATCTTTCCACCACGAAGATGAATACCTTCCATTTCTACATGATGTACATACACTTCTACCATCATACGTGGTGCTGGCATGTTGTGTACTTTGGCACAGTCAATCTTAAACGAGATGTAATGAAACTTTCGATCGGCACGATAAAAGTTGGTTCGCAACATACTGTCCATCAAGTTGAAAATGGTTCTGAACACCAAATCTCGCACTTGATCGGACAACGCTCTAATCAATGTCTCACACTCATCTTGGGCTGTTGCCATCGCAGCAGCACGGTCTCCTTCCAACGAAGGATTGAACTTGACTTCAAAAAAGTTCCACAAGGCTTCCACCAACGGAACATTGCTGAGCAAAATATTCTGCAAGCGTGAAGAAGATTGAGACAGTCCCAACTGACGTGCATACCCGAAAATGGCCCGAAACATGTCAACCGCTTCCCAATCCAAGCCAGCACGAAGCACCAACCAATTCAATACACCGGTCGACACTTTACCAACAAAAGCAGCCTCCAAACCTGCAGAAATTGCATCTGCATTGTTTTTCAGATCAGCCATCGTATATTCTTTTGATGGTGCCAATCTAAACGTATCGATTGTATAGCGTTCTCCACCAGACAATACAATGGGATCAGCAAATTGATCAACCACTTGCAATCCAAAGTTGTCAATTACAGGCAACATGTCACTGAGTAGTAGATTTTTTTGTTGATACACACGCAGATATGCACGCTCTTTATCTTCTACAACCAACAGTTTAACAATTGGCTCATGACGCTCTTTCAACGTTTCGAGTTCTGTGATGTCCATTAAGGTTTCATTGATCGGACGCAATCGTTGATACGTTGCATTGAAAGCATTTCCATATCGAGACAACAAACGCTCAACTTCTTCTTCGCCATAGTGTCCACACAACTGCTCTGACAACTGAGATCGCCATGGACGAATGTAATCAGTCACCGTTTGAATTAAAGCTTCTTTGCCTTCTTTGCTCAATTCAGTCGTTCCCGTCAAAAAGAAGTGAATCAAAATTGTATTGTAACGCCCAACAAAGGCACCATGATCAACGTAACTGGCATTGGTATGGGTTTTCAACAAATCAGCAACCCCTTCCAAACGATCATCAGACCAAAAGACACGAGGCATCGCGAGCAATACAAACGCCGTATCTTGACGCTCTTGCTCTGCAATATCCACCCGCATGTCAGATTCTTGTTCTGCTTCCAATACACGTTCAATCAACTCGATCAACTGAGTGGACGTTCCCAATGTAAACAGAAACTCTGTCGGCAGAGAATCAAAGACATTGCAAATTCCCTTGTATCGAAAAGAGCCTTTTGGTGGATTGTCTGTTTTCAAAATATCTGCCAACACCCGACGCAACACTGGAACGTGTCTTGACGTCTGCGTAACCGCTCGGTAGGTGAACAAACCAACAATGCGAATCGGCGTTACCCCTTGACCATCACGGGTTGGTACTGCCAAATAAATCTCATCAATCAATCCCACACGGTGAATTGGAGATTCCACTTTTCCTTTGCGAACGACAACAGGAGTTCCACTCACTTCGGGATTCCAATTCAAAATCGTTGCTGGCCACAGTTCGTCCAACCCAGTCCGTAAAATACCGGACCGTTGCTCACCCATTTGTAAGCCCATAAAGACAAAGTTTTCTTGTAGCAACCAATCTACAAACTCAGACGCTTCAAGCATTTCATCTCGTCTTTCCAGTATGCTTCTTGATGCATCTTCAAACCGCTCAGAGGATTTCTCCATGGCATTTGTCATGTCTGTAAAATCAGCAACAACAACCTTGCCCAGCTCCAAACATTCAATCAACGATTGTTCCATTTCAGAAACCGATTTCGTGAATTCACCTTCTAGTTCAAAACGCAAAATGCTTTCCAGTTGAAAATCTGCCTCATCGACGGCAATAACTTGTCCTGTCTCGTTTCGTTTAAGACCAACAATCACATTGAAACCAGTCACAAATTGGGCACCGAGTCGTTTCAAATGCATTCGAACCGAATCAACAATAAATGGTTGATCGGGTAAATTAATACACACCAAACGTTTGTTGTTGTTGAGTTCTCGAATCAACACACTGGGTTCTTGAAATCGAACCACTTCCAATGTGTCCAATATTTGTTTTACAACAACATCATGTGTGTATCGAGTTCGAATGGCAGATCTAAGCTGTCGAGCGACCGCGACTGCGTATCTTGCCAAAATTTCGGTGCGTTGATCCGCTGGAATAGCGTTTAATATTTTTCTTTCGTAAGCACTCAAATCCATGGGAGACCTCCAAAGGATGTCGATGATTGTTTGATGTTAAAAAATAGACCGCAATGTAGTGGGTTTCACTTCGCAAATGTGAATGAATAGTATCCATCCATGAGCAAAAAGACTATCTCTATCGATCGACAATGGCAAAAATCCCGATGTTTTTTAACAGAAAAATACAACTGAATCTTCTATCTCATGCAATTTTTGGACTATTGAACTTCATGAAGTAGAACCGTTCCGGAAGCATATACCGCTTCCACTCTATTTTCATTAATGCGCAAAGCCGACGGGTGTTCACCATAATGACGTGAAATCCCTGTATCAATGGCAAACAAAACCCCATTGCAGCGACTGTGAATCTGACCATCTCGTTGTGTTGTGTGTCCCATCACCATCCGTTTTGCCCCCATAATGCTCAACACTTCTTTGGCTTCTTGACATGCCTCGTCTTCTGTTTGCTGCCAATAGCCACGGTACCAAAGTGGACCATATTCTCCCAAAACACTCCTCTTGCCTTGACCAAGCATCGCTTTGCGAACCTCTTGAGACAACGTTTCAGCAGAATCTGCAAAACGTTTAGACACGCCTCCATGCACAAACACAGTCTCTCCAATTTGAACAACGGCATCTTTATCCTTTAACCATTGTGCATACATACCATTGTCTGAAATAGAAAAGGCACTCTTTCGGGCTTCCAAGCCCCCAAAACTTTCTATGTCTAAACTGGAGACATACCTCCAGTCTCCTTGTAGATTCATTACTTCATGATTTCCCAACAAAACAACAAACTGACTGTTGTGTTCAGTGGCTTGCTCTTCCAACCCCTTAATCCAATCCAACAAGGGTTTTCCATCTGGACCACGATCAGTCAAGTCACCGGTTTGTACAACGATTGTATTCTTCAACACCCATTCACCACTGCTGTTTGTGATTCCAGCAATTTGGAAAGCTTTTCGAGCCGACACAAGATCTGCGTGAAGATCTCCTACTGCAACAATGGGAATTGACATTTCTTCCTCAGCCCATACGATTTCTTCACTAGAAAAGAACACCAAGATTGCAAAAGCAACGATGTACAATGGACACAAAGGTGTTTTTTTGGATACAGTCATTGTAAACCTTCTTTATTTTAAAATTTCAAGCCCGACTTCTATCTTCAATGATGAGATGACACTTATGAATGATGCTTTGCAAACAACAGCCGTACAATGGGCTACACAACTTGAATTGGCTATCAAAGAGCAACCATTTATAACTGCCTATGACATTTGTATCGAGCTGTCTCATACCAAAAGTTTTATTAATGAACTCGACAATCGGAATCGTTGGGGCAAACAATTGCAATCCAGCCAAGACGTGGATCACCGTTTTCAAATACGACTTTTTTTGCAAAATGGGAAATTTGCTTTTTTGCAGGACACCAGACGATTTGCGGACAATGAACAAACCCCTCATCGCATTATTGAGCACTTGCTCGAAGACATCAACCAATTGCCCAATCCAACTGGAAGCAAAGTATATCAAAGCACCATTCATCAACTCGATACCTTAGAGATTTGGGATCCCAGATTTGAATTGTTGGATGCATCATTGCGTAAAGAATTGCTTCAGGAACATTACACCATCATTCCTCAAATGAACAAACGAGCTAGACTTCAACGACTGGAACTCAAAGAGTGTCAATTAATGCGATACTCTCGAAGCAATCGGAATTCTCTCTCTGAGCAAAGTACTCAATATGAACTCAATGGTTTGGTTGCAACCGGAATTGAACGCATTCCATTCCATATGGTTTCAAGACGGTTTGCAGACCTTTGCACACACCCTTTTGGATGGACGTCATTTTATCCACCCCCTGTACCCAGTAAAACCATTACAGAAGTTTCTCCAGATTGGATGCTCATGCTCTCTCCTCAAGTCGTTGCAGATATCGTACGATGCCTTCCTCCTGCGTTCGAACTAGAGCGATTGGAAAAGGGAACCAGTTTTCTATCCGGCAAACAAGGAATGCAAATCGGATCGAAACGAATACATCTGATCGACGACCCAACCTTACCTTCCGGAGTCAACAGTCGTGGTTTTGATGCGCTGGGTGTACCCAGTAAACCGTTGACGTTAATTTCGGATGGTGTTTTTCAAGACTGCTACATCCCATTGGATTCTAATCGCTCAAGTTCTGCGACTGGACACTCGAACATGGATGGTACATTGTGGGCAGGCAATCTCTTGAGTCAAATGGGAAGGCGATCTCAAAATATGATTCTAGCAGACAAAGGAGAAGCACTGCTAGCAACGCATACACTCGAACCCGTACACCTCAATATAGAAACGGGAATGATTAAATTGGTGTTTAACATCGCTCACCTCACCGCAAAAGGTTTTACGGGTTCGTTGGGTGTTCGAACACTCCATACATCTATTTTGGATTTGTTCGCGCAGGTATCTGAGAATGCCAACGACCAAAATCGATATGGACACGTTGATGCCAGCACATGGGTTTTGGAAGATTGTAGACTCCTCTCTAAATCTCAATAAAACACCTGATAGACTCCATAGAGAAAATGTATGGTCGAATCTACAGTTGCTTCGACGATTCACCAAGCATCACCATTTTCAAGCGTTACTCACAAGCCGAAATACTGGTACTCGACGGTGCTTCATTTTCAACGACAAATTGTCCGGTTCCCGCCAACCAATAAATGTATCCCACATCCCATAAGTCTCTGGGGGAAAGGAGTCTTGACTCTTCTGCAATGATCGCACCATCTAAATACACTCGGACAGTTGCTGTTGTTGCACCATTTCCGTTCCCGTTAAAATAATGTACGAAAATATTGTATGAGCCATCATAGGGTGTATCAATCTCGACCTCTTCCGGACCGTATCCAATGCGATTGTCCAACGACAACTGAGGATCGTCAGCAATACCCGATTCACCCCAATTTGGATTGGGATTACACCAACAACAATCTCCAGCGTAACTGTAAAAATCATACCCTTCCATGACCATGTGTAGATCCACATCTGTATTGCCTTTATCCCACACCAATTCCACTTGAATCGCTTCATCAGGAATAGCCGTGAACGCACAGGTTGTTGGTTCAGATTCTAAGCCAATGCTGTTTGCCACAACCAACTGAACTTCATAATCTCCAGCAGCATCTACAAAGAACGGAGAATATTCCAACGTCGGTTCTTCAATCGTTGTTGTCGATCCTGGCGGTTGAGAAAGCAACGTCCATTCATAGGTCAACGGCTCATATCCTTGTGGATCAGAAGAATTGATGGCATTTAAATGAATGGTTGTCGGGGGATCAACTTCTGTTGGACAAGGAAATCTGGCTTCAGGATATTCAAACTCACCACCACCATTACCGAGCAACGCAACCGTTTGTTCTCCCTCATCCGGATCATTGCTCACAATGGTAATGAGAGCATTGTCCCCAGTTTCGGCCGTTGGAGTGTACGTCACGACCAATGTACTGCTTTGCTCCAAACCGTATGATACACCTGATACATCTGTCATCAGTTGAAATGTTTCAGCACCTTCTATCGTCACCGATTCAATAATTAGATCGCCAGTACCTCGATTGGTCAATGTAAAGTATTGAGTACTCGTTTGACCTTGAGCCACGGTTCCAAAATCAACCGCTCTGGGGGTGATTTCAATATCGGGAACTGGTCCGACAATACCTTCACCTGTAAGAGGCAACACAATCGTTGCGTTGTCTGGATCATTGCTGGTGATCACAATCTCTCGATTGTACTCTCGATAGGTTGCAGGTTCAAAAGAAATGGTCACTGTTTGACTTTCATTGGGCTCCACAACCCCTTCCGTTGGATCAATTGTATAAATCCCCGCTTCATTGTTTTCAATCTCAATCGAAGCAATATCCAATTCTGCCAGTCCTGAATTGATGATTTGAAATTCCTGAGTGTCACTGTAAAGAACCACCGTTTCAAAATCAACACTCTCCGTATTCAAAGTGACCGTCGGATACAATTCGCGAAATTGCGTCTCCTCTAACTTGTTGCCACTACAAGAAACCAATGAAGATGCCAGCAAAAACATCGTTATGGTTACTATCGACAAGTACCCCTTATTTGACACACTTTGAGCATTCATAATTATCTCCAACACTTGTAGTTTCATTGTTTTTTAACGGTAGAACAAACGATTCTTTTGGCATCATCTTTGCAACCACCAATATTGACGTCGGCAACTCTTTAAGGATTGAGTTACAATACACACAGTATAACTGGAGTTTTCCACCATGCCCTTTACCACATCTATCATCGCCTTTCTTTTTGGATGCATTGGCTGCCAAAGCTGTCAGCCACAAATCGATGTACCTGACAACACCGACACAGAAACCGAACCATCAAATGAAGACACAGACACTGCTGAAAACGCCGATACTGCGGATACAGCACTGGAACCTCCTCCATGTCCTATTATGGAGATAGAGCCCAATGACAATTACGATGAAGCCCAAGTCGTCATGTTGGAAAAATGGATCTGTGGAGAATATGACAAAGAGTTTGATCTCGACAATTTTGGATTTCAGTTTCCAGAAGACAATGGATGGCTCAAAGTATGGGGTCGTGCTCAAACTGTTGGTTCACTTTCCGATATCTTGATTACTTTAGACCAAGGCTCAAATACCGCTGTATCTTTCGCACAGGTAGGAACAACAGACCCAATGATGGTTGTTCCCGTAACGAATGAAGATGTTCTGTACGCAACCATCTATGATCAATACGGTGGATATGGCGAAGACAATTTTTATGAAATGCTGATCTCTCAGGTCAAACCACCAGTTGAATGGAATCGATATGAATCAGACTCTGTAGGAGACAACAATTCTCCAGCGGGAGCAGAGTTTGTTGAAGATGGGGATCGGATTTTTGGAAATGCCTCCACCAATTATGATACGGACTGGTTCCAATTCAACGTCGCTGAAGGAGAATCTATCCAAGTCACTTTGGATTTAGAAGCCTTTGCTCAAGGGTCACCGATGGATCCGATTGTATACCTTTACGATGATCGAATCTTCACAGATTCTGATGCGCCCTACCGTGCGGTTCGAAACAATCGTTCTGGAGATGCAGCCAATTTAGACCCGTTACTTCGCTATACCATCTCCGATCCTGGTGACTGGGCTATTTTGGTTAAAAACAATGGACCCGGTGGTTCAGAGTTTCACTGGTACGTAATGGATATTTCATTGGAACCATCTGAATAAACTTTGATTTCAAATTCGGCATCAGAATTGCAACACAATACAAACGACATACAGCATCCCTTTACAATCTTTGAGGACACTATGAAATACACGACTCTTTTGACACTCTTTGCCTTATCAACGGCCTGTACGACTGAAGAAAACAAACCAGAACAAGGTGAACTGCCGACAGATACTGGTGTTGAAGAAGATACTGGTGGAGTGGTTGATTGTGACGCAACCGTGTCCAGTACGCCCTCTGTAGAATTACCCACCTCAAGTTGGTTCTTTCGGGATGCTGTCGAACTCACATTTGATGAGGTGAACGTAGCCTTAAATCTAACCTTAACCGACAGTAGTGGGGCAGATATTGCCGTTGGATATGAGTGGAATGAATCCCGTGAAATCGCCTATGTGATACCAGATTCTGGAACATGGATGGGAGATGAAGACTATACACTGGTTGCAGATTTCTGTGGTACATCCGAAACTCTGACCTTTGGAACCTCGGAATACGGCACCCCAATGACAGATGCCGCAACCTCATTGGTTGGAAACACCTACAACATTGATTTGGCTTCTGCAGAGTACTCTCATCCTCCAGGGATTGGAACCTTACTATCACAAAATATTGATCAACCATTGCTGTTTGGTATCGAAACCGCAACAGATACCTCTTTGGACTTCATCGCCGCACTGGGGATGTACACAAATACTGGTGGCATTGATCAAACGACGGGATTGTGGTTCTTTCCTGGAGCCGATTTCAATACCAGCCCATATTTCGAAGCTTTTTCAGAAAGCCTAGTGATTCAATATGGATCCATTGACATTCCCATCTTCGACTTTCAAGTCTCTGGTACTTTTTCAGCTGATGCACAAACGATTGGGATGGCACACTTTGAAGGACTTGGAGACACACGTGGAATCGCCATCGAACTGACTCAAGACGAAAATGGGCTATGTACTCTATTAGCGGCCAGTGGTAGTGATTGCGTCCCCTGTCCAAATGCTACGGGAGATGAAGCCTATTGTGTCTTTCTTGCCGGAGACATTGAAGAAGTTTTATTGGTTCCCAACCTCGTTTTAGAGGATATGTAAGCCCTTTCCATGGATATTACCGATGTTGTCCACACTTAGTGTTTCTCAAATACAGATTTTGTGTCACGGTGCCGCGTTGGGATTTTTTCTATTGCTGGGACAGGTCGTTACACGGTACAAACAGCCGTTGATTCGTCGTGACTTACTCGTCAATGTGGGCACGGGCCTTGGTATTCTCATCGTCATAAAACCGTTGATGATGTGGTTAAACTCTGTGCTATCAATTCATTTGGTATCCTTGGAGTCTTTGCCGGCTCCCCTTCAGTTTCTGTTGGCTTTTATACTGTTGGATTTTACGCGATACTGGCTACACCACATGCATCACAGAGTCCCCTTCTTTTGGCAGTTTCATCGTGTACACCACTCCAGTGCAACGCTTGATGCCACCAGTGGATTGAGGATGCACCTTTTTGACTTCGTCCAGCTTGCCCTGTTGCCCACGCTTCTCTTTTCCACACTCTTTGACATACGAGAATGGTCAGAGTGGATGCTGCCTTCTGTCCTGTTGGTTGGGACCTTTTTTGATGCGTTTCAACACGCCAATATTCGGTTTAATATCCAGCACCCAATCGGAAAAATCTGGCATAAACTGCTGAACAATCCACATTTTCATTCTTGGCACCACGTTAGAGAAGCCAATGGCCAAGATGGCAATTACGGAAATGTACTGCTTATTTGGGATCGACTCTTTGGAACAGAAGTCACACAAGACGTACTTCCAGATGCTTTGGGGCTAGACGATACACAGTCTCTAAAGACATCGAACCCCGTCTCTTTACAACTGTTGCAACGTCCCTCCGTCTAGTATACACTGGTCCACATGACCAAATCTATACGACTCATTGGGGTATTGTTGTTTACCCTTGCCAGTATGTTCATCGCATTTCAAGGCTTGAATTTTAACGAAATGTGGGTTGGGATTCAAGCCGCAAACTTGTGGTACTTTGGCATTGTTTGCTTAGGATATTTGGGTACACACTGTATTCGAACCCTGCGTTTGTGGCTCCTAATTGGATATCGTGGCTCCTACAGTTCCATCTTTTCAATCAACACCATTGGATTTTTAGCCATCAATGTCATCCCTTTACGAATGGGAGAACTGATTCGTCCCTATTTGTTGGTGGAGAAAGAAGAGATTCCATTTGGAGAAGCCATGGTTGCAATCGTCTTAGAGAGATGGTTGGACATGTGTATGCTCTTAATCATGCTTTTTGGATTGGGATGGTTCATTGATTTACCCAATGGCATCATGGTGGAAGGCATTGATATTTTATCGGTTGGGCAACGGACTCTCGGCACAATGGTGTTGGTTGGTGCCATCGGACTCACCGCTCTAATCGTATTTGGTGAACCTCTATTAAAACGATTCGAAACCGGAACCAATCCATTTGTTCAAAAAGTGATCGGATTCATTCTTTCTTTGCGAGAAGGCGCACAACGGTTGTTTGGCAATCCCATCTTGGCATTGCAAGCTTTTGGAATCTCCATAGCCGTATGGGCAACTACAATGGTCGCCATTTGGTTTGCCCTGTTGGGGTTTCCAGATCTACCTCACACAGCAGGTGTTGTTTGGTCTGTTTGGACCATCACACTGGTTGGAATGATCGTTGCGCCAACACCTGGCTTCATTGGGGTCTATGAGTTCTTTTGTGCAACAGCACTTGTGTTGTGGGGTGTAGATCGTGTTGATGGCACCGCTTTTGCTCTTACTTTACATGCATCACAATTATTGTTTACCGTCACCATTGGCTCGATCTTTGTCTTCAAAGAAGGGGTCAGCATTCGAGGATTGGTCAAACAATCTCGTTCTTCTTTGCCACAAGAACCACCCTCTTAATTATTCACCGTTGCTGTCTTCTTCAATCAACAACCCGTTCTCATCATACGTCTCCACTGTGCCATTTCGCATCGTGTACACCCGTCGTGTTGTTTCATATCCACTCGCCAACTGCTTATGATCTTCAATGGTGATGAAAAAGGGAGCATCTTTTAGAATCTCAAGGTTCTGAGGGGTCACACAACTTGAGTTTTCAATGTCCAAAGACATCAACTGTAGCCCCACAAGAGCTCTCGCCTGCTCTACCGTCAGTACATCTGGCTTCAATGTAAGACTCTCTCCAGACCAAGCCTGTAGTGCTACAAGAGATTCAACAGACCACTCCTTCACCCCTCGAAATGACAGATACACACCGGTAAAATGACCACCATGCAGCCACTCGATTTCAGCAGCGACAGCTGGTGGCATGGTTTCAAGACCATCAAAATAGAGTCGACCATACCTCGAGCCATTGGCCAAGGCATGCATCGTTTTGGCATCGATGCTCCGTACACCATTCAAGAAGATTTCCAGTTGCAATGGGGCTTGGGCAAACTCTTTGGCAATTTCAGGTGTCAATGTGGTCAAGCCATTCAATTCTAGTTTCGGATATGAGCCTCTTAGGGAGAGTCTTGGTGTGTCGACATACTCCAACAGTTTCACAGACAGCAACTCCCCTTTTGCATCTAGATACTCGTCAGAGGTTGGGGTCAAGCGCTGCACCATCTCGTCAGACAGCTTGATCAAGTTGTTTCTCGGATGCCACGAAGCCAATATCGCCGCATCTTTTACAGTGAGGGACGTCAAACCATTCAGTTGCAGTCTATCCTCTGTGGGAGACCACTGCTCAATGATTCGAATGGCCTTTGAATCCAATTTTTTCACTGTATTCAAATCATATACTTCGTCTACACAGCCAATGAGCACCAACAGTATCCAATACAACATCATTCCTCCGTTTCATTCTTATAGACGATGACACCGTAGTTTTTCTGACAGTTCCGAGTAGACCATAATTTATTCACAATAGAGGCCAACAGGAGTGTGTCGACCATAGCACATCTTCGATTGTCTCAAAGGAGAATCCTCTGAAAGATGAATGCTCACACTGTTTGGCAGCATCCTGTCATGTCGCAACAAATCGGCAGTTTCCAACACCCAATTGTACAAAACAGTTGCTGTAGGCACATCCATCACATCAATGACGTCAAAGGTATAGCCCCCTCTAAAATTGTTCACAAATGCTTGAGCATGGTCATACGACACCTTTTCCAAATGGGGGAAATGAATGTAATTCGTAAAATTCCATGAAGCGACAATCACCGCTTCTTCGACGGTCATCTCACGCACCCCTAAGCGAAATAACTCTCTATGGTTTCCCAAAGCAATATAAGATTCAGTGTCAAGACTATCCACAGAAGCCAATGATAGATCACCTGATGAAACACCTCCCAAGGCTTTGGCGCTCTCGATGGACAATGTTTGTAAACCATCCAACTGAAAAGACATGGATCTTCCTTTGGGAACCAGGGCTTTTGCAACCTCAGAAGACAATTCCGCCAAACCATTCAATTGAATCTCATCCCCTTTAAATTTAGACAGGGCATTCGCAGATGTCTCACTCAATTCCGTAATTCCGTTCAATTCCAACGAAAAATGACACGTCTGTGGGATCCCAACCCCCAAATTAAATAGGGTTTTTCGAATAATTTCAGGGTGTTGATAGAGCCATTTGCCCCACTCATGAGAAATGGCCAACGGTGGATCATTGGGATTCCAACTGGCCACAGAATACGCTTCTTGTGGTGTCAACGAAGTCAAATTGTTCAGTGTCAATCCACAAGACATATCGGGATGGGAATACTGTATCGTACGAATCGCTTTCGCATCCAATGTCAAAAGATGATTCAGTTCGTCTTCTTCATATCGACAGCCAACCAACACAAACATCGTGTACACAGATAGCAGTTGTAAATTTATCATCGTAAAACCTTTGTGCTTTGCCTACAGTTGATTGTACGCATACACACGTTGGTTTTCAGACAACGTTCAGTTTAGACTTGGTACAATGTGACTGGAATTCCAGCATTGGAAAACTGTGCTATCGACTTAGCTTCTTTCGACACCAACCTCGCTTTGTGAGAATCCGTCGCGATAAAGTACAGTCGCCATTTTGAAAAATGAGTCCGATAGGTTTGCCCCAGCCAATGATACACCGCATCTGTCTTTCGACCTGACCCCATACCGTACGGTGGATTGCAGACAATCACACCTGTCTCTGGGAGATTTGGAAACATTTCAGAGTTTAAGTCTCGAACATTTGATTCAACAATCTCAAGTTGAACACCTGATGTATCCGCGTTTTGAAGTGCCTTTGCAACGGAAGGACCATCTCTATCACTTCCCAGCAACCGTACACCGGTTGTTGAAACACTCGACTCTGCAACGGCCCATACCATATTCCATCTCTCAAATATCCATGGTGAAGTGACAAAAGTGGAATGGTTTCCAAAACGACGACCCGCCTCAATTAAAATTGTTCCAGAACCACAAAAGGGATCCAGTATCGCTTCTTGTGAAGTACATCCTGCCAACCAAAGCATGCACTGTGCCCAATTTTCACGTATGGGTGTTTTGACATTGGCATTGCGCCACCCTCGTTGATGCAACGGCCTGTCGTGTAAAGCGACCGACACCCACATTTTGTTTTCAAAGACCCGTATGTGAATCTGCAAGGAGGCAGATTCTATCGAAGGTGCTCCCAAAACAACCTTAAAAAAACGTACGGCTTTATCGAGTAAGATATCCGAGCGATTTAATTTGGATTTTCGAGTCGTGACCTTCAGTATAACGTTGGACTTCTTTGGAAAAACACTCCACTCAATAGAGTCCAAATGATTTCGAAAGTCTGACAGTGACCGTACAGCTTTTCCATTTATAAGCTGCCAACGAATCGCTGTAGGGGTACGTAAACGTGTCAACAAAGACACTTGTTTATCAGACACTCGAGTATATACACCACCTGTGCTAAGATAAGCAGGGAGATTGTGTGATTCTAACTCCATAGCCACAGCACGTTCCAATCCGTTCGCAACAACACAAAAAAATTGATGGGATCTACTCATATTCTATTCCTAATTACTAGATCTATCTTGACGATTGAGTTCAATGCCATATTCTAAGACAGTACACATCGGAGTAGAATGAATAGAAACAAACACACCACACGCTTTGGTACGATGCGCTATGAGATAACGGGCATCAAAAAAGACTTTGTTGGGGACATGTATCACACCTTGATGCGTTCGCCATGGTGGACATTGATGTTGTTGGCTTTTGGGTTGTACGTTGGCTCAGCAATATTTTTTGCACTGTTGCTTGCTATTGGCTCTGGACATATCGATGGTGCACAAACACCACTGGATCTTTTCTGGTTCAGTGTTCAGACTCTGAGTACCGTTGGATATGGAGATATGCACCCAGTTTCTCATTGGGCACACACCCTTGTATTGGTAGAATCCTTTGTTGGGCTTGTCGAAACAGCCATCGTAACTGCTGTTCTCTTTTCAAAGTTCTCTCGTCCAAAAGCCCGTGTTGCCTTTTCTGAAAATGCGGTTCTATTTGAAAGTTTGGGAAAATTTTATCTACAGATTCGATTTGCCAATGCTCGTGGATATGCCATCGTAAATGGCAAATTAAATCTTTCAGCACTCGTTAATCAACACGATGAACACGGCAATCACATTCGTAGAATGATCAGTCTTCCACTTTTGCAAAAGGACATCCCATTCTTTGGACTGAGTTTCATAGCTACCCATTGTCTTTCAGAAGGTTTCTTTGCCGGTAAAACAATGGAACAAATGCACGAGGAATTGTTTCTACTTATCATATCCTTTCAGGGAATTGACGAAATTTTAGAACAAGAAGTTCGTGAACAACACTTCTATCGACCAGAAAAAATCTTAGAACATGCCCGCTATCAAGACATGGTTGTGCCACACGATTGGGGCTCAGAAATGGACCTCAACAAATTAGATGACTTGGTTGAAGAAGACGTCTTAGAAATACCAGACAGTGTTGCCCAACAATCGGAATACGCAAGTATGGAGTGATCCCACCAACTCTGCGCCAAACCAACGTAAATCGGATATACTGTAGACAATCGTTTTTCTTGTCTAACGTACGTGTATACCTACGTTAACTTCGGGGGTATCATGAATTGGTTTAATGCATCTGCAGTCTCAGTACTTTTGGTCGCTTGTGGAGACAAAGACACTGGATTTCCAGAAAAAGATTACATTGAAGGGTCTAGTGCTGGAGACTGTACAGATGACTTTGACAATGACTTTGATGGACTGATCGATTGTGAAGATGATGGGTGTGCAGAAGCCACCGTCTGCCTACCCGATGGAGAGCGTGACCGAGATGAAGACGGGTTTACACCTGATGAAGGTGACTGTAACGATGAAGACCCTTCAGTATATCCAGGCGCAGAAGACACATGGTATGATGGAGTAGACTCTGACTGTGCTGGAAATTCGGACTACGATCAAGACCAAGATGGGCAAGACTCAAGCGATCATGACGGCACAGACTGTGACGATGCTGACTCCTCTATTTATGAAGGAGCCGAAGATACTTGGTATGACGGAGTAGACTCTAATTGTGATGGACTCTCTGATTACGACCAAGATGGCGATGGCGAAGACTCTATCGAACATGGTGGAACCGACTGTAACGATCTCGATGCCACGATCAATACAATGGCAACGGACACTTGGTATGACGGAGTAGACTCCAATTGTGATGCCCTCTCTGATTACGACCAGGATGGCGATGGGCAAGATTCTGATCAATACGGTGGAACCGATTGCAATGATTTTTCTGTAGCCGTCTACGAAGGGGCCATAGAGACATGGTATGACGGAATTGATTCCAATTGCGATGGACTTTCCGATTACGATCAAGATCAAGATGGACAGGATTCTGCCAACTTCAATGGAACAGACTGCGATGACACAAATGATACCATCTACGAAGGTGCACCCGATGCATGGTACGATGGGATTGATTCTGATTGTGCTGGAAACTCTGATCACGACCAAGACGGAGATGGACAAAATACCACTGCAGTAGGTGGGACCGATTGTGATGATACCGATCCCACAGAATTTTTTGGAGCAATGGAAACGTGGTACGATGGTATCGATTCCAATTGTGATGGACTCTCTGATTACGACCAGGATGGCGATGGAGATGACTCCGATCTCTATGGTGGTGGCGATTGTGATGACACAAATGCACTCTTAAACACAAATGCCGTGGAAATTTGGTACGACGGAGTTGATCAAAACTGTGATGGGCTGAATGATTATGACCAAGATCAAGATGGCGATGATTCTGATCAATACGGTGGAACCGATTGTGATGATACTGATGCAACCATCAATCCAAGCGCCACAGATTCTTATTATGATGGTATCGATTCAGACTGTGATGGGGCCAATGACTTTGACCAAGATGGCGATGGACAACCCAGTATTGCTTACGGAGGAACTGATTGCAATGATTTCGACGCCGATATTTTTGTAGGGGCAACCGATATTTGGTACGATGGTATCGATTCTAATTGCCAAGGTAATTCGGATTATGATCAAGACAATGATGGTTTTGATGCTTCTGATCATGGTGGAAATGACTGCGACGATCTCGATGCCACAATCAATCCGATTGTTACAGACTCTTGGTACGATGGAGTTGATCAAAACTGTGATGGGGCCAATGACTTTGACCAAGATGGCGATGGGTATGACTCACTGGACTATGGTGGGACGGACTGTGACGACATGGATGCGACAATCAATCCGGGCATTACAGATGCCTATTATGATGGGATTGATTCCGATTGTGCTGGGGACAATGACTTCGACCAAGATGGTGATGGATATGCGGCTCAAAGCGCTGGTGGCGATGACTGTGATGACAACAACATTGATGTCTATCCAGGAGCTGCAGATACATGGTATGACGGTGTTGACTCCAATTGCGATGGGCTGAATGATTACGACCAAGATCAAGATGGCTTTGATTCTGATCTCTATGGTGGAACCGATTGTGATGACAACAATGGAACCATCTATCAGAATGCCTCTGAAGTTTGGTATGACGGTGTCGACTCCAATTGCGACGGACTGAATGATTATGATTATGATGGCGATGGGGAAGAAGCGACCTTTGTCGGTGGAACAGACTGTACAGACAACAATGCCAACATCAATACACAAGCAACGGAGATTTGGTACGATGGAATCGATCAAAACTGTGATGGGCTTTCCGATTACGATCAAGATCAAGATGGACAAGTAACCACACTCATTGGTGGACCTGATTGTGACGATACCGATCCCAACACATACGATGAAGCCACAGAAGTTTGGTATGATGGGATCGACCAAAACTGTGATGGACTCTCCGATTACGATCAAGATGGCGATGGCGAAGATTCCAGTTTCTATGGTGGAACCGATTGTGATGACACAAACGAATACATCAACACATCTGCATCAGATGCCAACTTAGATGGCGTCGACAACAACTGTGACGGTCAAATCGATGAAGGTGCACAAGCTGGGGACGATGATGGCGATGGCTTTGATGAAACACAGGGAGACTGTGACGATACCGACCCAACTGTCTATCCGGGTGCTGCAGACACATGGTATGACGGAATTGACTCTGACTGTGCTGGCAATGGAGACTTCGATCAAGATGGAGATGGACAGGATGCACGTCAATTTGGCGGAAACGATTGCGATGATGGTGACAATACCACCTATGCTGGAGCCCCAGAAGTTTGGTATGACGGCGTTGATCAAGACTGTGGCAACGACTCTGATTATGACCAAGATGGCGACGGACAAGATCTAATCGCTTTTGGTGGTACCGATTGTGATGACCTTGATGCAAACGTCAATACCCTATCCATCGAGATTTGGTACGATGGCATTGACTCCAATTGCGATGGGCTCTCCGATTACGATCAAGATCAAGATGGGGATGACTCCGATCAATATGGGGGAACGGACTGTAATGATATCAATCCCCTCGCATACTTAGGTGCCACAGAAGTTTGGTATGATGGGATCGACCAAAACTGCGACGGACTCTCTGATTATGATCAAGACTCCGATGGATATGACTCGCTCACCTATGGCGGACTGGACTGTGATGACATCAATGAAAACACCTACCCAGGTGCTGCAGATGCATGGTACGACGGCGAAGATTCCAACTGTGACGGTGTCGATGATGATGACCAAGATGGCGATGGGGAAGCCCCCATTTCCAGAGGTGGTCCAGACTGTGATGATACAGACCCGAACATCAATACTCAGGTTGCAGAGATTTGGTACGATGGAGCAGATCAAAATTGCGATGGCGCAAACGATTTTGACCAAGATGGCGATGGCTTTGACGCATTCGAACACGGTGGAAGTGATTGTGATGATACAGATACCAGCATCTATTTTGGTGCAACCGAGATTTGGTATGACGGGATCAATCAAGACTGCAACGGAACCAATGATTATGATCAAGATGGTGATGGTGAAGATGCCTTAGCCTACGGTGGAACCGATTGTGATGATACCAATCCATTGGTCAACACATCTGCATCAGATGCCAACTTAGATAGTATCGACAACAATTGTGATGGGCAAATCGATGAAGGCGCACAGGTCGGAGATGATGATGGCGATGGCTTTGATGAAACACAGGGCGACTGTGACGATACCGACCCAACTGTCTATCCGGGTGCGGTAGACACATGGTACGACGGTATTGATTCTGATTGTGCTGGGGACAATGACTTCGATCAAGATGGCGATGGTGAAGAATCCTCAGACTACAATGGACTAGATTGTGACGATACCGATGGCAGCATCAATACATCAGCCATTGAAGTCTACTATGATGGAGTCGACCAAGATTGCGCTGGTGACAATGATTTTGATCAAGATAGCGATGGAGAAGACTCAGACCTATATGGTGGAACCGATTGTGATGATCAAGACAACACCATCTTTGCAGGAGCCACCGAAACTTGGTACGACGGCATCGATCAAGATTGCAATGGTGGCAATGATTTTGACAGAGACCTCGATGGAGAAGAAGCCTTAGAGTATGGAGGTACGGATTGTGATGATTTACAGTCTACAATCAACACTCAAGCATCCGATGCAAATATTGATGGAATCGATAACGATTGTGATGGACTCATTGATGAAGATGCTGCATTTGGTGACAACGATGGCGATGGCGTTGATGAAGCCAGTGGTGATTGTGACGATGCGGACCCTACGGTTTTTCCAGGTGCTACCGAGATTTGGTACGATGGAATCGATCAAGATTGCGATGGGCTCTCTGATTATGACCAAGATGGCGATGGTGATACACACGACAGCTATGGTGGAAATGACTGCGATGATACGGACGCAACGGTACAAGCAGGTGCTACGGAGATTTGGTACGATGGTGTCGACCAAAATTGTGATGGACTCTCTGATTACGATCAAGACAACGATGGAGAAGATTCTGACCAGTACGGTGGAACCGATTGTGATGACAACAATGGTACCATCAGTTCAATCGAAATAGAAGTTTGGTACGATGGCATTGATCAAGATTGTGATGGACTCTCTGATTATGACCAAGATGGCGATGGGTTTGATTCAGATCAATACGGCGGTACGGACTGTGATGACACAAACATCAACATCAATACAACTGCCATAGACGACAATGGCGATGGTGTCGATGACAACTGTGACGGGACTCCTGATGAAGAAGGCGATCAAGATGGCGATGGCTTTACACTTGTAGATGGGGATTGTGACGACAACGATGCAACCATCAACCCAAATGCCACTGAAGTTTACTATGATGGGGTCGATCAAAATTGTGATGGACTCTCCGACTATGATGTTGATGAGGACGGGGAAGACTCTGCGAACCACAACGGCTTGGACTGTGATGATACCGATCCCACCATCAATACGAGTGCCACTGAAATTTGGTACGATGGTGTCGACCAAAATTGTGATGGACTTTCCGATTACGATCAAGACAGCGATGGTGAAGACTCTGACCAATATGGTGGACTTGACTGTAATGATCTCAATCCATTAATCAACACGCAAGCAATTGATGATACCGAAGATGGTATTGACGATGACTGTGATGGACAAATCGATGATGATGTCCAACAATCCTCCGATGTTGATGGAGATGGATTTACTGTTGACAACGGGGATTGTGATGACACAGACATCAACGTCTATCCTGGCGCCACTGAGATTTGGTATGATGGCGTCGATCAAGACTGTGCCGGAGATTCAGACTATGACCAAGATGCTGATGGTGAAGACTCTGACCTGTATGGTGGAACCGATTGTGATGACACAAATGTCAATATCAATACAACGGCGACGGACAACAACAACGATGGAATCGATGACGATTGTGATGGACAAATCGATGAGGATAGTGTCAATCAAGGGTCTGACGATGACAATGATGGATTCACAGTGGCCAATGGCGATTGCAATGATACGGATGCAACCATCAATCCAAACGCTACTGAGATTTGGTATGATGGCGTCGATCAAAATTGTGATGGGCTCAACGATTATGACCAAGATGAAGATGGCCTAACCTCCACCCTCTTTAATGGTACAGATTGTGATGATACCGATGCCAATATCGCAGCGGCAAGCACTTGGTATATGGACAACGATGGTGATGGCTTTGGAGAGGAAAACCAAACTCAAGTTTCTTGTACTCAACCAAGTGGATATGTTGACATTGGTGGAGACTGCGATGATGCCGATGCCACGATCAACCCAAACTCCTTAGACGATACATCCGATGGCGTTGACAACAATTGCGACGGACAAATCGATGAAGGTGTCCAACAGTCCTCTGATGCTGATGGAGATGGCTTTGATACAACCAACGGAGACTGTGATGATACCGACGCCACTATCAATCCAGCAGCCACTGAGATTTGGTATGACGGAGTAGATCAAAACTGTGACGGAGAATCGGACTTCGATCAAGATGGTGACGGCGAAGATTCTGACCAACATAACGGAACCGATTGCGATGACATCAATCCATTGGTCAACACATCTGCATCCGATGCCAACTTAGATGGTGTCGACAACAACTGTGATGGGCAAATCGATGAAGGTGCACAGGCTGGAGATCAAGATGGCGATGGCTTTGATGAGACCAACGGTGACTGCAATGATGAAGACATCAACATCTATCCTGGTGCGACTGAGATTTGGTACGATGGTGTCGATCAAGACTGCGCTGGTGACAATGACTTCGACCAAGATGGTGATGGTGAAGATCCCTTAGCCTATGGTGGAACAGACTGTGACGATCTAGATGCGACAATCAATACCCTAGGAGATGACAACAACTTCAATGGCGTCGATGACGACTGTGACGGAATCATTGACAACGGGGGTGCCTCTTCGGATCTTGATGGAGATGGACTGTCTGTCGATGATGGGGATTGCAACGATGGCGATGCCTCAATCTATCCTGGTGCCACTGAGATTTGGTATGATGGGGTTGATCAAGACTGCGCTGGAGACAATGATTTCGATCAAGATGCCGATGGATACGCAACCGATCAAAGTGGCGGATTGGATTGTAATGATACCAATGCCAATATTAATCCAGATGCGGTTGATGATAATGGAGATGGTATCGACGACGACTGTGATGGTTCCGTCGACGAAGATGAAATTGATACAGACAACGATGGATTCTTGCCGTCTGAAGGAGATTGCAACAACACTGACGCAACCATCAATCCTGGAGCAACGGAACTCTATTATGATGGGGTCGATCAAAATTGTGATGGACTCTCCGATTACGATCAAGATGGCGATGGATTTGACTCAGACCAATACAACGGAACGGATTGTGACGACACCAACGTCAATGTCAATACAAGCGCGACAGAGATTTGGTACGATGGTGTTGATTCAGACTGTTCTGGTAATTCTGATTATGACAAAGATGAAGATGGCTATGACTCCGATCAATATGGAGGAACAGACTGCGATGACGATGATGCAGGCATCAATCCTGGTATTGTAGATGCCGATAACGATGGTATCGATGATGACTGCGATGGTTCAATCGATGAAGACGGTGCAACAGACAATGATGGGGATGGATTCACAACGGACAGTGGTGACTGTGACGATGCCGATGCGACCATTTATCCGGGAGCTGTAGAGAGTTGGTATGATGGCGTCGATCAAAATTGTGATGGTGCAAACGACTACGATCAGGATGGTGATGGCGAAGAAAGCATGAACCATGGTGGAACAGACTGTATGGATATTGATGCAACCGTCAATACTCAAGCAACAGAGATTTGGTATGATGGTACAGATCAAGACTGTTCTGGTGACTCCGATTATGATCAAGATGGTGATGGGTATGACTCAAACCAACACGGTGGAACGGACTGTGACGATATTAACGTTCTGATCAATACAGATGCTACAGATGACAATGGCGATGGTGTCGACGACAACTGCAACGGACAAATCGATGAGGGCTTTGATTTGGATGGTGACGGATTCTCAGTCTTAGACGGAGACTGTAACGATGCCGATGCAACCATCAACCCAACGGCAACAGACCTCTACTATGATGGTATAGATTCCAATTGTGATGGACTGTCTGATTATGATCAAGATGGCGATGGTGATGACAACGATCAATTTGGTGGAACGGATTGTAACGATGAAGATGCTGCCATTTACTATGGTGCGCCGGAAACTTTTTACAATGGAATAGACGAAGACTGCTATGCCGATTCCGATTACGATCAAGATGGCGATGGCTTTGATTCAGACCAACACGGTGGAACAGACTGCGATGATACTGATGCAACAACCAATCCAAATTCTGCTGACAACACAGCAGACAACATCGACAACAATTGCAATGGACAAGTCGATGAAGGCGTTGGTGGTATAGACTCTGATGGAGATGGGTTTACCAACTTAGATGGAGATTGTGACGATTCCGATGCGACCATCAATCCTGGAGCAACAGAAGTTTGGTACGATGGCGTCGATCAAAACTGCAATGGCGATGATGATTTTGATCAAGATGGTGATGGCGAAACTGCCGCTGGCTATGGTGGAACGGACTGCGATGATACCGAATCATTATTGAACAGTCAAACGGTTTGGTTTGCAGATACAGATGCGGATGGATATGGCGATTCGGCCAACACTCAAACCAGTTGTATACAACCTACGGGCTATATCTTTGATGAAGGCGATTGCGACGACAACAGTGCTCGTTCTTATCCAAATGCAC
>Ga0206130_10002375_pt1 | contig 26164 bp, 19 predicted proteins | sample Helgoland_Spring_9_FD_148637 | JGI IMG/M metagenome (GOLD analysis project Ga0206130, IMG submission 148637) | Pelagic subsurface seawater microbial communities from Kabeltonne, Helgoland, North Sea - Helgoland_Spring_Bloom_20160512_1 | ecosystem: Environmental > Aquatic > Marine > Epipelagic ...
AAGGCGAACCTCACCGGCTTTGGTCTGCAAAGAAACCTCTCGGGACATTGCTGTGCAATGCCCTGACGGTCACTGAATTGCCGCCTTTTTTAGCACTTCCCTCTCCTCTCGCAGCAGCCAAAGCCAGAGGCACCAAGCTAGGTGGGTTCAGAGGTAGGGCAGGTACAGCAGAAGACGTCAGCAGGGCTAGAAACGCCCGTACAGCCAGTGCCAACACCAAAGCAGCAAACCTTAAGCCCTTGCTAGATAGAATTAACCCTGATGGCTCTCTGTCGCTGAACAAGGTGGCAAGAATACTGGACCAAGAGCGCATCCCTACAGCCAGTGGTAGAGGTACATGGAACGCCAAGATGGTCAGCTTAATGTACAAAAGACTAGAAGCTGCTTGATGGGTACTGAGTGAATCTGGCCTGTGCCGACCATAGGGGGAAAGACACATGCAAGTACAAGGAATACTCATTACCAACCCACTCAGTATCATTACGATACTTATTAGTGTTATATAGTCAAGTCTTTTGAAACACCCCCACAGTGGAAATTAAGGTCTTTGGAAAAAATTTGGCAAGCTCGGCGCGGACTAAGACAGAAAACACAATCATAACCCTTTAAGAAGACAGTAATACACAATCTTAAGTAATAAGATTAGAGTCAGGCACAATATGTGAGTTATGGCCTTTTGTGGTTGACCCAAAATATAAATTGAGATTTGATATTAGCTTCATGCCTGTAACTTAAGTTTTGGAGAGTGGATCATGCGCTTTTTATTTATAGTTTTAGCAATCAGTATGACATCCCCCGCGCACGCAAACCAATTCTTGGATAGGCTTTCTAAATCAGCGGCGAATTGGGACGAGCTTATTACGAAAGAACCAACAGGTTTTGAGGAGAGGGTTTTTGCAGGCGCCACGCCATCAGAGTGCATTGAAGCCTATGATAAGGTCCGCCTTTTAGAAACAGCATTTGAGAGCGAATTTAATAGCAAGGGTGCTGAGGCAAAAGGGACCTTTAAGGCCGAGTTAACCCCAGATGGTGAATTACGGCACTCATTCGTGGGAAGAGTTTTACTTAAGGGGAACGATATGCAAGTTAAAATGAATATGAGATGTGTTGGAGGATTCGGAGAAATGCATACCCTCATAAAAAACACAAAAGACAAAAAATAGGGTCACCAGCGTTTAAACCAGCAGCCCAATTTGTTACTACAGGAGTAGTGGAAGGCAGTTAGCTCTTAGGTCAAATCTTGCCAGTGCGTTTGTCATATCTAATCAAGTCGGCTCGTAGTTGTGCCAGCTTATCTGTCTCTCTCGGGGTTATTATCTTGGTAATCCTGTGCAATAAGGACACGGTGCCTGATATGGGTTGGCGACTGCATGGACATCCCAGTTTCATACTGACGTTCCAATAAAGTCTCGCCCAAGTTAATCACTTCACGGGCGTTCTCACTTTGAAAAAGGGCTTGACCTGATGTCCGTGTGGGGGCACCATAGTAATCAATGACTTAGAGGGTTTCTGGCCAGAGGCATTCAGCCTTTGGGTTACATATGGGCTATAAAAAACTCTGCCTTGACCGTTATTTATGCCCAAATCATCTAACCAATTCGTTACAGTTTTTCGCTTATAACCTTATCGAAAGTGCCCCTACCGAGCGCAGCGGCCCTGCTACAGTCAATTGAGCAAGTTTTGCGAACCAACATCACCGCACCGCGCACCAGCTGCGGTGGCCTCTGCACCCCGTCAGCACTAAAAAACCTCAGGGGCCCGCTGGGCGTTTGAAAGTAATTGGTCTGGTTTGATGGCGTTTGGTCGCCAGATAGTGGGTTGGGCTTCGCGGACCGCGGGGCTTGGGCCATGTTTTTGGGTAACGGCTCGCGGCGCAGGGGTATGGATTAAAAACAGGCTGCAATTCAGCTAAACCCACGCCCCAAGAGCCACGGCAAACAGGCCAGCCCCCCTTAAGCGGTGCACGGTCTGCGTGCTGGGGGGTTAAGAGTTGGGGGCGCCGATACATTGGACAGGGTTTTTGTTGGGCTCCACATCTCTGTCCACGCATTAAGTTAGGTGATGCCTGCAATCTGATGGCGGTTATTATTAATCTGACAGGTCCAACGCAACCATACGAATGGTACTGAAACTAGCTTCAGAATCGATCGGTTGGGTCCATGCTAAATAAATTGTGTCACCACTGCGTTCCATTTTTGGAAAATTGAAGGAGCCAGCAGCCGTGTGCTCGGTGATGATTTGACGAGCCACACATCCCGCATTCTTGGTGGCACGGCACAACATGAGCGCCTCACCATCACCGGCCCACTCGACCCAAGAAATTAGCGCTTCACCGGTTGCCAGCATCAACGTGCTTACGCGGCCAACACCTTCGCCGGTATCCACTTGAAACGCGGGTCCAAACGTGGCCCCAGAATCTTCTGAAAACGCAACTTTGACTGTGGGGATGTCGTCAGCACCGGTGAACCAAGCAACAACAGCATCCGTTGCTTGCGCGTCAATTGCTGGGCCATTTACCGGACATCCGGAAATTTTCCAGCCGTCGGCATGGATATTTACAGGATCAGACCAAGCGCCATTGTGACGTCGAACAATTGAAATATCACGAATTTCATCGGCCGTACGGTCACGGTAGGCTATCAGGACAGTTCCATCCCCCGTAATGGCGGCGCTCGTCTGACAACAAGAACAGGCGCGCAAATCAAGCGGTATGTCGTTACCAAGGGTGCCATCTTTGCCAATCGTCGTGCTGCGCAGTTGTACGGCGTTTTCGGAACCACCCCCAAAGTTTTGGCTGTTGTAGTCCCGCGCATCCAGCCAGACAGCAAGCATCTCATCGCGTGCCGTGGGCAGCAGCGTTATAAACCCGTGCTGTCGCGTTGACTGATCATCATGTGGTTCAATTGGGGAACTCCACGTGCGGCCCGCATCAGCCGATAAAACAATATTAATGTCATATGCATAGGAAAGCTGCGCATTTTTCTGCAACCAACTGACCGCAAGTGTCCCATCATTGAAGGCGGCAACAGTTGGAAAATCAGCCCAATTTACGAACAAACTGTTTGATGTGGTTACGGTAACAGGCCTTGACCAGTTTCCACCTTGCAGCGTTGCCGTCTTGACTGCAAAATCCGTTCCATCAGGCTCGGTCCATGACATAACCATACCGCCATTTTCAATCCCAAATATTGCGGGCTCCATAGCGTTTATGCCAACTGGGGTGGTGATCTCTGAACCGTTATCAAAGACTTGCGCTGCTAGAACTGTTGGCAAAAATATAAGGAAACAGAGAGGCAGCCTTATCATAGCATTTTGGCCGCTTGAGACAGGGAAACCATTACGCTCTACTCCAATGAAATTTTGGGCATAGCTACCCATTTCAGGCGGCAAAGTCATAGCCGACATTCCGCAAATAGCACGGTCTTGATTTCACATTGCTCGTATTCAAGGCTCTGATCAACCCTTTTTGCGACCGCACTAATAGGTTTTGTCTTACAGCCGCTGCATCAGTGCGTTGGGTTAGCGCTTTCCTGAAATTGTTGTTGACGTTTAGGCCATGTTGACCGGATGAAAGCGAGAATATCCCAGATATCTTCATTTGAGATGACACCATCGAAAGCAGGCATCCCACTATTGAAACCGGCAATACCCCTTGCCGCCAATGCCCCTTTCCCACCCAGCTTTGTGTATTCAAACAACAGTCCATTATCGTGATGCCAAGTATGTCCTGTGGAATCATGTGGTGGAGCTGGCAATACCCCATCTGCATTTGGCGACCGCCAGTTTGGTTGGCCTTCCAGCTTTGCTCCATGGCAGGATGCACAGTTGTTTGTGTAGAGAGTTTGGCCAGAAACTAAGTCGCGATTGTCTAACTCGTGATTGGCTGATGCAATGGTTGCAGAGACAAGCAAGACTGGACCCAGCCATTTCATGCTACGTCCGCCATCTGTGACAGGGCGTAAAAGTTGCGGCGCGCGCCTTTCAACGCTCCGGGAGCAATCAATTCGCAACCACAATAAAACTGAATGTTTCATGACGCCCTCTATCTGATTGTACACTTGGTATTGAGCTAGTGTGGTAATTAATTTCGGCAATGTGAGAAAAATAGACTGTGTTGAGTGTGTTTCAGGGGTTACTTGGCCCAATCCACACGGCTCAAGGACGCAGGACCGGGGACCCCCTATCGTAGGGCCCTGCGTCTCGGACCACGGCCCATTATTATTAGCGTTGTAAATTCATTTGGGGGTAATTTTGTTCGGCTGTGCATTTCTATTCACACACCAATTTCAAGCTAAATCATGCCGCTGCTCTCGCCGAGTGGCGGCAATTATTGAGTACATCGATTTAGGCTGCGCTAGCAATCTGATGCATGTTCTTATTCGTCTGACAGTACCCTCACAGGCTAAAAATAAATCGCATCACTTTCCGGAAACTTAAGTTTATTTTATCGATATTACATCCTGAGGCATTTTATTATCCAGTCCCTGATTATTAGCGTTGACCGAATCATGTTTTCTTTTAATAACTAACGGATGGTTATTAAAAGAAATTCTAACTTCACTCCTGCGAGCCTCCGAAGAACACACCGCGCCATGGTCATGTCACGGATACAGGCAAAGCCGGGTATAGCGAGATCGGAGCTTGCACGCATATGTGGGTTTTCCGAAATGGCAGTCACCCGAATTGTAAGGGAGTTGCTTGATGCAGGGATTGTTATTAACTTTTCTGTTAATGAAACTTTAAAGCAAAAACATGTTGGTAGACCCAAAACGGGCTTGCGGATCGTAAAAGATAGCTTGTTTGCCGTTGGTATCACCGTATCAGCGTATCATTCGGAAGTGTCAATTTGCGATGCTAATGGAAAGCTGTATGCAAGTCAGAGGTTAGATAATTTTTCGCTAGATAGCGTATCCCATGCGGCCCGCTTCTACGCTAATGCTCTAAGGGATTTGATTGTTTCTTCCGGAGTTAATGTGGACCGAGTGGTGGGGGTTGGTGTCGCTTTATCGGCCATTACGGCGCCGGAACATGGAGAAATTATCGCGTCCGAGTATTTGGGTTGGGCAAATGATGGTGGACAATTTTGTCGTGAGATCCAAAAAATTATTGACCTCCCTATCGAGATTGAAAATATTTGCAACGCATTAGCGGTAGCAGAAATGCGGTTTGGTATTGCGCGCGATGTTGCAGATTTTACGTTGGTTCACGTCGCAACATTCATTGGTGCCGGCATAATATCTGAAAATAAGCTCGTGCGAGGCGATGCCAGCGTTTCGGGTCTCTTGGGTCACTTTCGATCTGACGCGCGTCGTCTGGTCTGCACCTGTGGGCGTAACAATTGCTTAAATCTTTCTGCCACGGGCTTTGGCATTTTATCTCGGATGGGGAAATTAAATCATAAATCATTCGATACATCAAAATTACCGTTTTATGCAGCGACGCTTTTGTCCGCACTTGATGACACCGATTCTTATGATCTGGTGGCTGAGGCTGGACGGCAAGCTGCACCAGCATTGGATGTCATAGCGAATCTTCTAAGGCCAAAAATGATTGTGCTCAGTGGTTATCTTGGCGCTAACGAATGTTATTTTCAGTCTTTGGAGTTAGAGTTGGCTGCGCAGTTCGATTATGGCAAGCAATCATCCTTTAGCTTAATGAAGGGTTCGATTTCTTCTGTGGAGGCCGCCGCGTTGCTTGCTCTGCATTCTTTTTGCTATTCGGATCGCTTTGATTATGAGCGCATAGCTCAAGAATCTGAAAATTATACGGAAATCAGTTATGGATAAAACTTTTCGTTCGAGTATTCTCAGCGCGATAATAGCCGCAGCGGCAATCAGCCTAGTCGGGCTGACACTTTATACAGCATTCTTTGGTGTTTTTACGGACAGCCTCCAACGTAGTGCGCATCTTCTGCTTGTGGTAATATTGGTCTATGCCGTGGGGCTTCAGTCGTCCTTTGACTTAGGCAATGGCCCGACAGCCGGTCTGAAAGTAATTCTAAGCAGGTTTTGGATTTTTCTGATATTAGCGGCCGCGACGATTTCAATCGGACATCAACTCGTCAACTTTAATGCAATCAATGATCGTTATGGGGCTATTACCCCCTACGAAATTATCTTTGGTACAATGTTGGTTGTAATTCTTTTTGACGCCTGTCGGCGTACAATCGGTTGGCCAATTGTAATTCTCGCAGCCATTTTTATATTTTATGGCCTTTTCGGGGCTCATCTTCCTGATCCAATTGCTCATCGTGGCTATTCTTTAAAGCGTGTAGCCTCCCAAGTTTATTTAGGTGGTGGCGGTATTTTTGGAACACCTTTGGGTGTTAGTGCAACTTTTGTTACCGGTGTCGTTGTATTGGGGGCATTGTTAGAAAAAACTGGTGCCGGGCAAGTATTGATGGATTTTGCAACTGCGCTGACCGGTCGAATGCGTGGCGGGCCCGCGAAAGCAGCTGTGGTCGGGTCTAGTTTGATGGGTATGATTTCAGGTACAGCGGTTGCCAACGTCCTTACAACTGGCCCAATTTCGATACCCTTGATGCGAAAAAGCGGTTACCGCAAGGAAGTAGCTGGTGCGATCGAGGCCGTATCCTCGACCGGAGGGCAACTAATGCCACCAGTGATGGGTGCTGCTGCATTTATTATGGCTGAGTTCACCGAGACTTCGTATCTCACGATTGCAAAAGCTGCTTTTTTGCCTGCAGTTATTTTTTATGCTGTCCTGTTAGCCATGGTACATTTCGAGGCAGCAAAGCGTAAAATCCCGATCCTGCTTGATGAGAATTCAGTCACTAACTGGGGAGTTATTTTTAGAAACTCGTATCTTTTAATACCTCTGCCAGTCTTCATAAGTATGCTGCTGAACGGATATTCTATAATGCTTTCATCGTTCTGGGCAATCGCCGCCTCTACGGGGGTCAGCTATTTAGACAGAGCTACGGCACTTACGCCGCGACGCATAATTGACACGTGCGTCTCAGCCTCCAACGCGGTTATCCCCGTCGCCCTTGCCTGTGGCGTTGCAGGTATAATTATCGGTATTATCACGCTGACCGGCGTTGGTTTAAAGTTTTCAACTCTTGTTGTTATGTTGTCGGGTGGATCGTTGCCGCTTGCGCTGGTCCTTACTATGATTACCTGTCTCATCTTGGGGATGGGGCTGCCCACGGCAGCTGCATATCTTTTAGTCGCTACTTTGGTGGCTCCTGCGTTGGTGAACCTAGGTGTCAGTCTATTGGCTGCGCACCTTTTCGTTCTTTACTCAGCTATGCTATCGTCAATCACGCCACCAGTGGCGTTGGCAGCTTATGCTGCAGCATCAATCTCGAACGGAAACCCGCTAAAGATTGCTGTACTCGCCTGCAAATTTGGCATGGCCGCTTTTGCCGTACCGTATTTCTTTGTTTATGACCCCGCCATTTTGGGCATCGAAGTAACATGGTTTCAGATGGCCATATCTTTTGTGACGGCGATCCTTGGTGGAATATGTGCAAGTGCAGCGATGCTTGGGTATTTCACAGATAAGCTCAACATTCTTGATCGCCTCCTTTTTGCAGTCATAGCGTTTCTTTTTATGAACTCGGACTGGCGTATTGATTTTGCCGCTTTAGCGTTCCTCCTAGCCCTTGTGTGGTGGGTGAAGCCTCGTCCCATCGGTCATCAGAAGTTAGAATAATACCTAGAAAATTAACACAGAGAGGTGAAACTAAATGAAACCTAAAGAAAAAAGGAAAAATCAAATGAAACTTCAGTTAAAGGCAACAATTTTTGCCGTGGCAACGCTTACTATTCCAACTTTGGCACAGGCTGCGGAATACCTATCAATCGGATCTTGCCCGGTAGGTTGTGCAGCTTATACTTGGTCGGCGGGCATTGCCGATGTTATAAACAGGAACGTAGATGGCTTGCAGGTTACTGCTGAGGAAACCAAAGGCTATGTCGCTAATATTGCCTTACTCCAGGAGGGCGAAATTGAAGCTTCCATGGCTACATCTATGTCCGCTTATGAAGCTTACACTGCAACTGGTAATTACGAGGGCACTGAGGCGGGTAAAATCTTGTCTTGGATGGCGATTGCACCTGTTGCTATGCATGTTATCGCTTTGGAAGGTGGTCCAATAAACACGCTTGACGACCTTAAAGGCAAGCGGGTCGGAATGGGCCAGCCAGGTGGTGTGTCCATGTTGGATGCCAACGTGTTCATGAAGAAAGTCGCTGGTGACGATTTTGAACCTTTTCGCGTAAAACTTGGCAATATGGTCGATATGTTGAGCGATGGAAATATTGATGCTGCTCTTTGGAACGGGTCTTTCCCTCTCCCACCGGTTATCAAGTTGAGTGCACAACGTGATTTGAAACTTCTTCCGATTTCGGATGAATTTTTTACGTCCCTAAATGCTGATTTTCCGCCATATTTCAGATTGAAAATACCAGGTGGCACATATGAAGACGTTGCTGCAGATACCCCATCATATGGGTTGGCTAACGGCTTGGTTATTTCGGCAGAGGTTCCTGAAGAACGGGTATACCTTATGACGAGGACTATTTTTGAAAATCTAGAATCTTTGGCAGGTGTGCATCCTGCATTTGGACGGATGTCCAAGGATACAATCCTGAATGGCTTCGGTGCTCCGTTGCATCCCGGTGCTTTACGTTATTATCGCGAAATCAATGTGCCAGGGATTGAGGAATTTGTTGCTAAATTTGGCAGCTAACATCAACGTTATTGTGCCCATCCAAGAGTTTTTGGTCTTGGGTGGGTGTTCTTAAATACTGGAATTTCCAAATGACCCGCCCTAATATACTTGTAATACAAGCTGATCAGCTGACATCCCTTTGTTTGTCAGCTTATGGCAAGCCATATGCTATAACGCCTAACATCGATAAAATGGCCGAAAATGGCACAACCTTCACCAACAGCTATTGCAACAATCCAGTATGCGGGCCGTCGCGCGCCTCTATGATGACAGGGCGTTTGCCTTCAGATATTGGAGTGTTTGATAACGGGGCTGAGTTTTTAGCTTCTGAACCAACCTTTGCACATTACTTACGTAAGCTTGGTTATAAGACGACGTTGTCGGGAAAAATGCATTTTGTGGGCCCTGATCAATTGCATGGGTTTGAAGAAAGGCTGACAACGGATATTTATCCATCCGATTTTGCATGGACCGCAGATTGGGATAAAACCGACGAGCCTTTTGCCCCTTCGGTCATGAGCCTGCTGAGTGTCGTCGAAGCGGGGCATTGCGAACGTAATCTCCAGATTGACTACGACGAGGAAGTCTTCGCCGCGGCCAAGCAAGAGATGTACAACCATGCGCGATCAACGGACGATCGCCCCTTCATGCTGCATGTGTCGTTCACCCAACCCCACAACCCGTTTGTCGCGGGAAAGAAATATTGGGACATGTATGAGGGCGTTGATATCCCCGAACCAGAGGTCGCGCACATTCCTTACGAGGAACGGGATGCTTGGGCGCAACGATATTACCTGACAATCCGGCAAGACGAATTCGATATCACACCAGAGCAGCTTTATAATGCGCGGCGTGGATACTTTGCGATGTGCACGCATTTTGATGAAATGATCGGCGGGCTGATTGAAACGCTGGAGAGCATTGGGGAGTTGGAAAACACCTACATCTTCATCACCTCCGATCACGGGGAAATGCTGGGCGAACGCGGCATGTGGTTCAAGTTCAACCCGTTTGAGGCCTCTGTCCGCGTACCCTTGATAGCACAAGGTCCGAAACTGAAAGTAGGACATCGCGAAGAGGCGTTGGCCTCGCTCGTGGATCTGTTGCCTACTTTCACAGACATTGCCAGCGATGGCCAGTTCGACGTTTACGCAGCGCCCTATGATGGGCGCAGTTTGCTCGCTCTGCCTGAACGCGGGAGTGATGGCGATAAAGTGTTCATCGAATTTAACGGCGAGGGGCTGTATGCGCCTGCAATGATCATGATCAAAGGCAACATGAAGCTGGTTCATAGCCGAACAGATCCCAAGATGCTGTTTGACCTTGCAAATGACCCGCTTGAATTGACCAATCTGGCCGATGATCCGGCCTATCAAGATGTCCTAAATGCTATGTTTGCAGAAATGCAAAACCGTTGGGACGAAGACGATCTGGATCAACGGATCAGAGCCTCGCAACGCAAGCGGATCTTTGTGCAAGACGCCATGAAGCACGGCCGGTTCCCATCGTGGGATTTCGGGCCGCACTACGATCCCGCCAAAGTCTATGTACGCGGCGGCAACGACCCAAGCACCACTGCCACAAAACAAAGAGGACGCTTCCCATACGTACCTGTTACGAAACCACAGTATCCGAGACAGACGAAAAAATAGGCCAAAATTTATATCGTGCAACTCCATAACAATGAAAACCTCAGGAAATAATTCATGAAAACTGTTTTCGTTTTGCTCGACTCTTTAAATCGCAATGCGATGGAATGTTATGGGCCGACGAGTGTGATAACCCCAAATTTTTCACGTTTTGCAGAACGTGCCATAACTTTTGACAACCACTATGTTGGCAGTCTGCCCTGCATTCCCGCCCGGCGGGATCTGCACACGGGCCGCATTAATTTCCTGCACCGCAGCTGGGGCCCGTTGGAACCGTTTGACGATTCTTTCCCCGAGCTTCTTAAGCAATCGGGCACTTATTCTCATATTGCTACAGATCACCATCATTACTTTGCCGATGGCGGTGCAACCTACCATCAACGCTATTCCTCGTGGGATCTTGTGCGTGGACAGGCGATTGACCGTTGGAAAGCCCATGTGAACCCCAATCTGGGGGGGTTGCGCAAAGAGTATCATCCGCTTCAGCATCACCGCGCTAACTACATGATCAACCGATCTTATGTGGCAGATGAGGCCGATTATTGCGGCCCGCAAGTGTTTAGGTTGGGTCAGGAATTTTTGGAGCAAAACCATAAAGATGATGATTGGCTCTTGCAGCTCGAATGCTTTGATCCGCACGAACCTTTCCATGCGCCGCCACGGTTCCGCGAGATGTATCCGACCGACTACGATGGTCCGATCCTCGACTGGCCGGTCTACAAACGTGTGACCGAAACGCCCGAAGAAATCGCGGAATTACGCGCAAATTACGCAGCTTTGACCACGATGTGCGATGAATACTTTGGCAAGCTGCTAGATTTCTTTGACGAAAACGACCTATGGAAAGACACCTGTCTAGTTCTGACCACCGACCATGGCTTTCTGCTGGGTGAACACGATTGGTGGTCCAAAAACCGGATGCCGGTCTATGACGAAATCGCGCGCATCCCGTTGATGATTGCCCATCCTGATTACAGCGAACAGGGCGGCACACGGCGAAAAGCCTTGACACAATCAACCGACATTATGCCGATGCTACTTGACCTGCACGACAAAGAAATACCACGGGACGTGTTGGGCAAGTCCTTGCTCCCATTACTGGAAGATGATCACGCCATCCGGGATGCGGCAATCTTTGGTTATTTTGGCGCTGCCTGTAACGTCACCGACGGACGCTACGTCTACCACCGCTATCCTGAGAAACTGACCGTGGACGGTTTGTATGAATACACGCTGATGCCAACCCGCATGACGACGCGGTTTTCGATCAGCGAATTGGTCGGTGCGACCCTCGCAAACCCGTTTGATTTTTCTAAGGGTGTACCGCTGTTGAAACTGAAACCGCGTGCGAATGAGGCGGGGGAGGCGATCGAAGTGCAGGGCATGGATTTTGCAGACACACAGACCCGCCTGTACGATCTGGACAACGATCCGGGGCAGACCACACCGATTGATGACCTCGAAATAGAAGCTCGACTGGTCGCGGCAATGACCCGTCTGATGCTCGAAGCTGACGCACCGCCAGAACTGTTCGAACGTTTTAATCTGACGCATGAAAGGGCAGCACATGTCTGACCTGATTTCCCCACAGTTCACGGATATTGATCTGTCATTTTCTGTGGTTAGTGCCATTCCGTTCGTTATGCGCGTTCCGTCTCCTGTGCCTGTCCAGACGTCGTTCGGGACGATGTTTGATCGCCCTGCAGTGTTTCTTGAAGTGACAGATGATCACGGCAACAAGGGCCTGGGCGAAGTTTGGTGTAATTTCCCCTCCTGCGGTGCAGAGCACCGTGGACGCCTGCTGGAAACCGTGATCTTCCCGGCCCTTTTGGGGAAGCGTTTTGACAGCCCCGATAGCTGTTTTGCGCAACTTGAAAAGCAATTCGCGCGACTCGCCATTCAGGCGGGGGAACCGGGGCCGATTGCGCAGTGTATCGCAGGCGTCGATGTGGCGTTGTGGGATATGGTGGCGCGGCGTGTAGGTGTGCCGTTGTTCCGGCTTTTGGGTGGCACAAATGCCTACATACCGGCCTATGCAAGCGGGATTAATCCAGCGAACGCAGTCAAAACAGTTGAACGCTGCCGCGCCGAAGGTCACCGTGCTTTTAAACTAAAGATCGGTTTCGATCGCGCAGGGGATTTGGCAAACATTGCACAGATCACAGCCGCCTTGGAGCGGGACGAGGTGTTTATGGTCGATGCTAATCAGGCATGGACGGTGGATGAGGCGCTCAACACTCTACCCGAATTGGCGGCCTTCTCGCTGGGGTGGATTGAAGAACCTATTATGGCTGACCGGCCCATCGACGAGTGGTTGGCGCTGGCGCTGGCAACCTCTGTACCCCTTGCCGCTGGTGAAAATATGATCAGCGCGCAGGACTTTGCGCGGGGGATATCCAAACCAGCCTTAGATGTGATCCAACCCGATCTATGTAAATGGGGCGGTATTAGCGGCGTATTACCTGTTGCCAAAGATATTATGGTGGCTGGCAAACGCTATTGCCCGCATTATCTGGGCGGCGGCATTGGCCTTGCGGCGTCCGCGCATGTGCTCGCGGCTGTTGGCGGTGACGGCATGCTAGAAATTGATTCCAACGACAATCCGCTGCGCAATATCTTGTTCGCACCACCCGTGACCCGAGGGCAACTGAAGCTGCTTGAAACACCGGGCCTTGGCGTCGCGGACCAATTTGCCAACTTGCTGGCATCAGACATCGGTAAGAGGGAAACAAGATGAGCATCCCAGAATATGACTATATCATTGTTGGTTCCGGCTCAGCTGGCTCTGTTGTCGCTAACCGACTGTCCGCTGGTCCCGATTGCAAGGTTTTGGTGCTGGAGGCAGGCGGACAGGACAGTAATTTCTGGCTCAAGCTGCCAATTGGTTATTTCAAAAGCATTTATGATCCAAGGTTTTCGCGCGTTTTTGACACTGAACCGTCTGAAGGTGATGGGCATCGCGGCATTGTCTGGCCGCGTGGGCGGGTTGTTGGTGGTTCAAGCTCGATCAACGGGTTAGTTTATATCCGGGGACAACATGAAGATTTTGAAGACTGGGACACTATTGGGGCTGAGGGCTGGTCATATAACGAAGTGCTGCCGCATTTTCGCGCACTAGAGCGTTTTGAAGGCGGTGAAGACAGGTATCACGGTCGAGACGGTGAACTGTCAATTTCCACTTTGCGAAATCATAATGCAGCCTGTCAGGCCTGGATTGCAGCGGCTCAAGAGTACGGCTTACCTGCCAATCCCGACTTCAATGGCGCGACGACCCACGGAGTAGGGGCCTATCACCTCAGCATCGGCAAACGGCTGCGCGCCAGCGCTGCAGTGGCGTTTCTTCGTCCGGCATTGAAGCGGTCAAATCTAACACTGCTGACAAAAGCGCTGGTGACGCGGGTCGAGATGGAAGGCACACGCGCGGTAGGGGTAAGCTGGACCTCAAACGGGCAGTCCTTTAGTGCAAAAGCCAAACGCGAGGTTATTCTGTGCGCCGGTGCGCTGCAATCACCTCAGATATTGCAATTGTCAGGCATTGGGCCTGCAGCGGTGTTGAAAGAACAGGGCGTCCCGATTGTGATCAACGCACCTGAAGTCGGCGAGAACCTTCAAGATCACTACCAGATACGTTTGACGTTGAAGCTGAACCAAAATATTTCCCTGAATGACGATGTGCGTAACCCGGTTAAACTGGCCAAGATGGGGCTTGATTGGATGCTGAAAGGCACTGGTCCTCTGACCGTTGGCGCGGGGCAGGTCGGCGGTGGCGCCTGTAAGAAATACGCCTCCCCCGGGCGGCCAGATATTCAGTTCAATGTCATGCCTTTGTCAGTCGATAAACCCGGCACGCCCTTGCATCGGTATTCAGGGTTCACGGCGTCATTCTGGCAATGTCATCCCGAAAGCCGTGGCAATGTTCACATCCAATCGCCCGATCCGGCCATGCAGCCGCGCATCGCGCCGAACTATCTGTCTACCGAACTGGACCGGAATGTGATGGTTGATGGCATCAAAGTATTACGGGGCATTCACGCGCAACCTGCTTTTCGACCTCTTTGGGACACCGAGAATGTCACCGGTGAAGACCACCAAAGCGACGCTGAAATCCTTGACGCAGTTCGCAACATGGGCGGCACAGTGTTTCACCCTGTCGGCACCTGCCGGATGGGCAATGACAGCAGCGCTGTTCTTGACCCGGAATTGCGGGTGCGCGGGGTGCAAGGTCTGCGGGTGATTGATGCCTCGGTGATGCCAAAAATCACGTCCGCAAATACTAATGCGGCCACACTGATGGTCGGCGAAAAAGGGGTGTCGATGATCCTGAACGACGTCCCGCAACGCAACGCGCAACACGCAGAGGAACGTTTGTAATGACCACACCATCCCGTCCCAATATCATCCTAATCATGGCCGACCAAATGGCGGCTCACGCGCTTAGCTTGTATGGCAATACCGTGTGTAAAACGCCCAATCTTGAACGTCTGGCAGCCCAAGGCACCGTTTTTGAAAACGGCTATTCGAACAATCCGCTTTGCGTACCCAGCCGTGCCTCAATGCTAAGCGGAATGCTATCGCCTGACGTTGACGTTTTTGACAATGCCAATGAATTACCCAGTTCGGTGCCAACGATGGCGCATTATCTGCGTCATGCTGGATATTGGACGGAACTCTGCGGCAAGATGCATTTTATCGGTCCTGACCAGGAACATGGGTTCAACCAGCGCACGGTTACTGACGTTTATCCTGCCAGTTTTCAGTGGATCGCCGATTGGCAGGCTGGCCCTGCTTTTGTACCTTCTGGAACTGCGTTGAACGGTGTGGTCGAATCCGGTCCATGCGTGCGCACCATGCAGGAGGATTATGACGACGAGGTCGAACACTGCGCGATCCAAAGCCTCTATGACCGCGCCCGCGAACCCGATCATCAACCTTTTTTCCAGATCATTTCCTTCACCAGCCCGCATACGCCCTTCACGGTTAGTCAAGACTATTGGGATCGCTACGAGTCCAGCGAAATTGACTCGCCTGCAGTGGGTACATTGCCATTCGAGGATCTGGATTATCACTCCAAGGCATTGTTTTTCGCCCATGGCCGCCACCGGCACAAGGTCACACAAGAGCACCTGATGGCAGCGCGACATGCCTATTATGGCATGATCTCCTATGTTGATGATAAGATCGGGCGCATTCTTGGTACGCTTGAAAAGACCGGCCAGCGTGACAACACGGCAGTGTTTTTTGTGTCTGATCACGGTGAGATGCTAGGCGAACGCGGTATGTGGTTCAAACAGACGTTCTGGGAATGGTCAGCCCATGTTCCGTTTATCGCTTCCGTTCCCGGAATTGCAGGGGGCGGGCGCAGCGACCAAGTGGTTTCCTTGGTGGATCTATTGCCGACGTTCCTTGATCTTGCAGGTGCTGACAGCCCTGATCTGGCGGGTAGTTCGGTGTTGCCACTGATGAGAGGCGATATTGAAGCATGGCCCGATATTGCGATCAGTGACTATCTGGCCATCGGGCCCTGCGTGCCTTGCCGTATGGTGCGCAAAGGGCGGTTCAAATTCATCTATACGCACGGCCATCCAGCTCTGTTGTATGATCTGAAGGCAGACCCCTCAGAGTTGAACGATCTGGCACAAGACGCTGAGTTTGCAGATGTGCTTGCAGAGCTACAGGCTCTTGCCTTGACCAATTGGGACCCCAATGCGCTGACCGAATGCGTGCTGAAAAGTCAGCAACAGCGTAAGTTGATCAAGACAACTCCCGGTGCAGCGCCGCAATGGGACTATATCGCGCGAACAGGAGACGAGGAACGGTTCGTGCGCGCCCAGGGTGTAGATGCAACCAAAGGTCGGCTGCGATTGCCGCAAGTGCCCGAGGTATCCCCAAACTGGCCAGAACTTGATTTGGACACCGTGGCTGACCTTATAGCGGGACGTCAAAACATACAGGCGTTTCTAAAGTAGTACGCGCAGTCACATTCAAAACCCATTCCGTAGCGAGGTTTTTTGGCCGCGCGCTCATTCTGAAATCTAAGGAAACCCCATGCCTGTAGACATTCACAACCCCGCAAACCCGTCCGAAGTTGTGGGCACATTCCCCACCATGTTGCCAGAGGACGTTCCGGCCATGATGGCAAATGCACACAAGGCACAACGGGAATGGGCGCGCATGCCGCAGCCTGAGCGTGGCAAAATTGTTGACGCTTTCCTTGATGCTTTGGAGACTCGCATCGAGGATATTGCAACCGCGATCACTCGCGAAATGGGCAAGATAATTGGTGAGTCTCGGGGTGAAGTGAACAAAGCCCTTGGCGAAGGCCGTGCCACGACCCGCCGCGCGTCTGCGCCGATTGGCGAGGTGCTTCCTTCACAGAAACCCGGCACCGTCACCTACTCAACGCGCCGACCACGGGGGGTCATTGTAGGAATAAACCCGTGGAACTTCCCGTTCAGCACACCCATTCGTAAAACTATCCCGGCGTTGGTTTATGGCAACGCCATCGTTCTCAAACCATCCATCAGTACGCCGGGCGCGGCCTTCATCATGCAAGAAGTTGCAGACCAAACTTTACCTAAAGGGTTGTTTCAGATTGCTTACGGGTCCGGTAGTCTTGGTGGCGTGCTGACGGCGGCGCAGGGCGTAAATGCGATTAGCTTTACTGGATCAGTGGGTATTGGTCGGATCGTGGCGCAAGCAGCCGCTGCAAATTTGGCCGAAATCAGTTTGGAACTGGGCGGCAAAAACCCTGCAATCCTAAATGACGCCAGTGATCTCGAAGCGACGCTTGATCAGATCTACATGGCGGCGTTTGCGGTCTGTGGACAGCGTTGCACAGCCATTAGCCGCGTGATCGTGCGGCGTGACCTGGAGGCGGATGTCGTAGTCGGGTTGGTCAAACGGGCAAATGCTGCGGCGATAGGTGATGGGTTGGACAGTGCGACAACCATCGGCCCCCTGATGGGCGAAAAGGCCCGTGCGGATGTGGCAGGATTTGTGGACCGTGCACGCACTGCAGGGGCAACAGTAGCCGCAGGCGGCGCACCTGTCGAATTGAATGGCGGGTATTTCTACGCGCCAACGATCTTAAGCGATGTGACGCCGGACATGGAGATTGCTCGCGACGAGGTGTTTGGTCCGGTCTTGGCCGTCATTCCCTATGACACCGTTGACGAGGCATTGGCTATTTGTAATGACGTTGAGTTTGGCCTGTCTGCCTGCCTTTACTCAGAGCAAACGCCACTTGTGGATCGGTTTGTGGCCGAGGTCGAAAGCGGCATGATCCACGTTAATTGTGGCAGCTTCCCAGAGGATCATGCGCCGTTTGTCGGGGTCAAGAACTCGTCGTTAGGTGTGGGTGGATCAAATGGCACATCAACGCTTCATTTCTTTACGCAGGAACATACGGTTTTCCGAAAGGGTCAGGTGTAAGAAGGTATTGTCGGGTCTTGCCAGACTACGAAAGGGACCGTTGCATTCAAACAGTCCGTCATTAAATAGTTAAAGACAGAAGGCATTTTGTTTGGCGGAGACATGACACAGTATGATTGTAATGCGAACATGACAGAACAAACATCGGCATGCTGCGCGCCTGTGTCGACCACTGCTGAGTGCGCGGAACGTGATCATCGATATGTTCAGGCGATCGCTGCGATTCAACCCGCAGCGCAGGCCACCCAGGACGATCTGCGCAACCTTCTGGTAGGCGTGCCTGGCGGATTTTTCTATTTTGGGGCACGAAAATCGACATACCCTGGGGATTTGGATGCCCCGAGACGGCGGGTTCGAGTAGATCCGTTTAGGATATCGCCAACAGCGATTTCAAACCTCGAATTTGCAAGGTTTATTGCCGCAACGGGATATCGGACAGTCGCAGAAGTCGAAGGATGGTCCTTTGTTTTTCACATATTCCTCGCGAATCTGGAGGACTGGCCCCAGCATCCGCCTGGATTGTGGTGGTGGCGAAAGGTTGACGGCGCGACCTGGCGTTATCCAGAAGGACCGGGCAGTTCAATCGTGGGCCGCGACACGCATCCGGCAGTTCATGTGACGTGGTATGACGCTAAAGCATATTGCAAATGGGCAGGGCTTCGGTTGCCTGCTGAGGTTGAATGGGAACGTGCTGCACGCGGCGGGCTTGCCAAAATGAAGTTCCCTTGGGGCAACGCGCTGCATCCTGACGGTGGGTTTGCAATGAACACCTGGCAAGGGGATTTTCCGGACACGAACACCGGCGAGGATGGTTTCGTCGGAACGGCACCGGTTGACGCCTTCCGTCCGAATGAATTTGGCCTCTACAACACAACCGGAAACGTCTGGGAATGGGTTGAGGACCGCTTTGGTAACTTGGCGCAGAACGCTGCAAATCTCCAAGAGGCCTCTCAGGGTGCCGCGCCCAGCAATGAACGGGTTCAACGCGGCGGATCTTATTTGTGCCACCAAAGTTATTGTGATCGCTATCATGTACATTCACGCACGCACAATGAACCGGACAGCTCGACCGGAAATAGCAGTTTCCGTGTTGCCGAATAAAGTGTTGTCAGACAAACTTGAACACCCCTAACAGGCACCTCAAGTCAATCCTCATGCGGTACAGAAATTGAACCAATCCGTGAGAGCAGTTGTACGTTTTTGCTTGAAGCGGGCAGGGCTAATTTGTAACCGTGCCGCACGACAAAACACTCTCCATTCCACTACATGAAACCTGGCCCGGGGTTGCTGAACCATCCCGCCTAGGCCCGTGGACCGGGAACCAAGCAACTGGTGTGCTATCGGACGATAGAGCGCGCACCTTCGTCCAGCATATAGTGCTTACTTATCTCAGTTGGCATTGGATAGCTTTGCTTGGACCGCGGTCCGTGGACCAAGTCACGACTGCCTAGCCAAGCCGCTTAGAATGGGGTGCTATAAAACCCCATAACTGGTGGAGATTTTAGCATGACAAAAGCAAACCTTGAGAAGGGTGTTCCATGGCGATTTGGCCCGATTGGCCCGGCCAACGGTGCGGGGCCAAGACCCGTAAGGGCACGCCCTGCCAAAGGCCCGCGTATAAGCGCAATGGACGGTGCTCCTTGCACGGTGGCAGATCCACAGGACCCAAGACAGGGGATGGCCTAGCGCGGCTTACAGCGGCTCGTACGACACATGGCAAGTACACCAAGGAGAAGCGTGCAGCGGCCAAGCTTTTTGCAGAGCAGGGCCGGCAGATGCGGGCAGAGTTGGCTGAGCTAGAGGAATGGTTCGTGGATCACGGACATTTGGACAAGAACTGGTGGGATCAATTCAAATAAAGCCCCAATTGCCCGGTTTTGAAATACAACCGGGGCATTAATTTATACAATAAAATCAATGGTTAAAGGCCGAGTGCCCAGTGCCCCAATAATACTAAAGACCTCCCTCTAAATTGATTTTGTCATAAGAAGTATTTTTTTGGGGGGTACCCTGTAGGAAACCGGGCACTGGGGCACTGGGGCACTAAAACGGAATATCATCGCCTAGGAACTCGGTAAGTTTTGGTTTGGGGGGTACTGCGCCCAACCCCCACGCTCCAAGAGCCACGGCAAGCAGGCCAGCTCCCCTCAATTGGGTCCATGGTCCACGGGCAGGGGCTTGAGAGTTTGGGCGGCAAGTTCATTGGAGTGGGGTTTTGTTGGGGGCTAGTACGGCTGAACCGCTGCCATCCAAAACGGATTGCATCAAAGTTAGCTATATGAGATCAAGTTATCTTTCGTTGTGACAATTCAAAAAATCTCAAACAACTTTTACGCGGCGTAGGGAGTACAGCGCTTTGAGAGATCACCTCAAGGGTTTGGCCATTACCACTGTGGGCGTCTTGCTCGTTGTACCAGACTCACTGTTTGTGAGGCTATTAAATGCGGAGCCCATGGTCACAGCATTCTGGAGGAGCTTGACTGCCGGGCTCTTCATTCTTGCTTTTCTACTAGCCCTCCAGGGGTGGCGACAGTGCCTAGCTGTACTTAGTACCGGTTGGCCAGGGCTTATCTATACCGTCTTGATTGCAACAACTGCACCTGCTTTCGTGATTGCCGTCACCCACACCAGTGTTGCCAATGCAGTATTTATTTTCGCTTCAATGCCAATATTTGCCGCAATTTTCAGCCGAGTTTTCTTGGGTGAGCTCATTCAAATGCGAATGGTCTTAACTATGTGTGCGGTGATCATCGGCCTCGCAATTATCGCCTTCGGCTCGAGTTCATCCCAACTCGCTTCTTGGAAAGGAGATATTTGGGCTATCTACGTGTCTGCAGCATATGCTGCCGCTTTAACTGCAGTGCGTTCGGTCAAGGCCACATCAATGGTTCCCGCTATTCCCTTTGCATATATTGGTGCTGCTCTCTTCATTGGGCCATTTGTTTCGCCGATTGAAGCATTCGAAATACAGTGGCCGCTGTTTCTGGGACATGGCGCTTTCATTGGCGCTGCATCATGTCTTCTCGCACTTGGTCCTCGCTACATAGGTTCGACAGAAGTGTCGCTCCTCATTCTCTTAGAATCCGTACTGGCACCAATCCTTGTGTGGGTTGTAATCGGAGAAAATCCGGGGTTTTGGGCTTTGGTTGGCGGTGCCGTTGTCGTTGGCTCACTTCTTTTCTCCAATCTTTATTTATTTTCAAAACAGAAATCCCTGTGATGTTAGATTAACTTCGGACCCTACCTTCCTTTAGCCACAGTTTTCAAAAACGAGACGTTCAGTATCGTTCACTAAAATGAGTATGAGGATCTAGCCACTTAGATTAAATAGGTTGGGTCGCGAACAGAGAGGAAGGCCATCAGACTAAAAGTGCTCCATAACATGAATTGCCTATAGCACTGTTGGTCCACCTATACGGTTCGGGGGTTATTAAAGAAACGGCAGGGCTTTCCATCATGACGGTGCGTGGTTCATTGGTTTGAAATATACAGTTGGGTCGAAAAATTCAGTACTAATTCAACAGTTGACCGAGCGAACAAAATAAACAGGATAATTCACATGAGCATTCAGGTAGGTATAGGTCCAAATAATAGAAAGTCTGTATATTTTGATGCAACTATTGAGGATGGTGTCGCGTGTTTTTCGGTTTACAATCACATGTTTATTCCGGCACATTTTGGCGACCCTGATGCAGAGTATGACAGCCTAATTAACGGCGTGGTGATGTGGGATGTGGCCGCCCAGCGGCAGGTTGAGATCTCAGGCCCAGATGCTGGGCGGCTTATTCAATATCTGACAACACGTGACGTCAGCGAGACTAAAGTGGGTCAGGGGCGCTATGTGCCGATCTGCAATCATGCGGGTAATCTTATAAATGATCCCGTATTGCTGAAAGTGGGTTCAGATCAGTATTGGCTCTCGATTGCGGACAGTGACATCGAATTGTGGGCCAGTGCGATAGCAGCCGAACGCGGTCTGGATGTGCAAGTTTTTGAACCAGACGTCTCACCTCTTGCTATTCAAGGCCCAAAGGCTGAGGCAGTGGTTGCAGCCCTATTTGGTGACTGGGTGAGATCGTTAAAGCATTTTGGTTTCAAGCAAACCGAATTACAGGGAATCCAGCTCATATTAGCACGTTCAGGCTGGTCTAAGCAGGGTGGGTTCGAGTTATATCTACAGGATGGAAAGCGTGGTATTGAACTGTGGAATATCGTCAAAGCGGCCGGTATGAGCTATGGTATTCGCGCAGGAGCGCCCAATGATAAGGAACGTATCGAAAGCGGTTTGGTCTCTTATGGTGCCGATGGTCGTCTGCAAACAAACCCCTGCAATCCATTTGAAATTTCTCTTGGTAAATTTGTCAATTTCAACAAGGAGGACGATTTTGTTGGTAGGGCCGCTCTGCTTAAAATTAAAGCCGAAGGGCCAAAACGCAGGCGTGTTGGGTACGTCATTTCTTGCGATTCAATGCCCGCCTCTCAGCATTCCTTGGATGTGGTTAACCCTGACGGAGAAGTTGTAGGAATCCTGAGTGAATGGATCTACTCGGAACGTTTTGGCAGCAACGTAGGAGTTGGGATGATCATAAACGAAATAACAGATATCTCAGAGAACCTGAACATCACATGGGAAGGACGACCCTACCGTGTCAAAATTAAAGAGTTGCCATTTATTAAGGTCTAGCACGGACCCAATCAGCTGCTGGGTTATCTTTGAAATATTCCCATACTTCAATTAACCTTAAAATAACCATTGCCGCTCTCGCTGTGCTGCCACCGCACCACGTATAATGATCTGGGCGGTTACTGCGCCTACCGCCCACGCTTTAAAGAACCACGTCAAACGGGCCAGCCCCCCTTCAAGAGGGTGCACGGTCCACGCGCAGGGGGTTAAGAGTTGGGGTGGTAGGTTCAATGGATGGGAGTTTTGTTGCGGGTCGCCAGCTGTGGATCGCTCGTCGCGCTGCACGGCTAATGCGTTGCGTACCACGATCGGGGGTAACTTGACCTGATCCTCAAACGTTAAGCTGCAAGGCTCAAAAGGGACCTCGGATCATTGGCCCGCGCCTCGGTCCACGGCCCTTTAGATTTAGCGTTGTAAATTCATTCGGGAGTAATTTTGTTGGGGGCACACTTCTATTCACGCAATAATTTTAAGCCAAACCGTGCCACTGCTCTGGCTGAGTGGCGTCAATTGTTGAGCGCATAAATGAAAGCCATGCGGGCAATCTGATGCGAGTTTTCATTAATTTGACAGCACCGCCCGCTTTGCTCATTCCCGAGCATTTCTATGGCCTAACCACCAACGGTAGAAAGAAACTCGTTGCGCTGTTCATCAGACAGCATGGGCATCTTTACAATAAGTTCCAGCCCAATCTCCTTGCGGTTCAGATCATTCAAAACTGCATCTAAGCCAGTAACAGCTATATTAGGGCTTGCCTCCCAAGCTCCTATAGCGACGCTGCCTTGATATAAGGCGCAAGAGTTAGTCGCATATTCGGCCAAACTGTCAAAACCACCGAAGCCTTTGTCTGCGCCCAAGACTAATCGGTTGGCCAAGAAGTCATACTGCGGATAATATTCCTGACATAACGTGGCTACGTATTCACGTCCTGCCCATTCAACAACCACATCGTATTTGCCGGCTAAAACATGGTCATGGATCGCTAAATTACCCATGGCTGTGATGCTGGCGCCAGATGTAGGCAGCAAAATCGGCTCATCTAACATCAAAAAATTGTCCATTGAGAATGTTTGAACAGGCTGCTCGCTAACAAAGCCGTCAAAAGCAGCAGCATAAACATTTCCAAATGGGATATCTGCATTACTTACGATTTGGCCTTGGCTGTCCATCCCGCTGAATAAGCTTTCAGGCACACGAAGAACGTGGTTTTTGGGATCATTTGCCGCGACATGTGAAAATGCAAATCCACCATGATTTTTGAGATATGCACCTCTTACCAATTGCGCGTTTTGTTGAGCGTCTGATCCCCCCCCAATAAACGCAATGTCAGTCTGGCCATCTGAGTCAACATCATGGAACTGGAAGTTCTCTATGAAATTGTTCCATTCGTTTCCTTCATGTTCTGCTACATAGTCATCTGGGGCGGTAACTATTGGATAGAACGAAGAAGCGTATGAGCCGTAACCCATGTTTTCGATAATTTGCACACCGGTGCCAACGTAGAGAATGCCTGCCCGTGACAACACTACGTCTAGATCACCATCCGTGTCTAAGTCCCACAGGCCGACTTCTGGCACTGTTCCCCAATCGTCAACCGTGGGCAATCTAATCGAACGGGTGAAGTTACCACGACCGTCATTGAGTGCGATGCCTGTGGGAGATGAACCTCCATATTCATGGCCCGCATGAACTAAATCAAGGTCTCCGTCTCCATCCATATCGCCTAGTTCAATTGCAAACGCGTTGACGTCTCCACATGTCCGCCTGGACATGAAGCCCGTGCCATCATTGAACCAACAAGTCAGTCGATTAGCTAATTCCGTGAGGACTATATCGACGTCTCCATCGGCGTCCAAATCACCGACTGCCCCACCATGGTCAAAAATTTGATAGCTTGGGTCAATCAGGTGCGTTTGAGAACTTTCCACCCAGCTGCCATCGGCTTGACTCAGAAAATAGCTGTCGCGAATACCGTTATGGTGACCGATTGCGTGATCGGCGATAAACAAATCAAGGATACCATCGCTATTAAAGTCAGCGACTAGATTTTGCCTAGCGAGAGAGTGTCCAGGAACATCACGTCGGTCGATGAAAAGATCGCTGCGATCTATGAATGCTCCGCTTTCATCCTGTAAGAACAAAGTCGGCCCAGGCATCTCACCCTCGCAATCGCGACCACCACAGAGTCCAGCCGTATCTTCTCCTGTCACCTCGACGTTTTCGGGTTTCATAGTTCCCGTGTAGATAAAATCGAGAAGCCCATTATTATTGAAGTCGTAGTTCGCCCAAAAATGCCCGAACCAATACCTTTCATTTGTGATTGCAGGACTAATTGGCGGATAAAAATATTCAGCATTAGAATTCTCGTGCTCAGCGCCAGAGAATGGAGTTGTCCTGATACTTTTGCCGTCGGCCGCTTCTATAAGAGCGGTTAAATCAGTGACATTAATCTGATCAGGGTCGTCATCTTTATAGTCTGTCTGTTCGTAGAATTCGGCAATTGCAGCCGCTGTTCTGGGTCCATAAGCGCCATCGACGTGACCTGCGTCGTATCCAAGTTGGTTCAAGATAAACTGGGCGGTGAAGACTGGATGCTGCTCTAGCCGTGTGGTTGCTGCTGCTTCTGACTCCAATAGTTGCGCTGCGGCTGTCAGTGTTACGGCAAAAAGAACAACATTTTTTTTCATGACTACTCCTATATCCTCGTTTGAGTATTCCTGATGAGCCAAAATATTTCAACCTTTCGGGGGGACTTTGTCAGAGCAAACTGACTTGAAGCGGGTAGGACTAATTTATAGCTTCGGTGGATGACTAAGCACTCTGTATTTTGCTATTTAAAACCTGGTCCGGGGTTCCTGAACCATCTTGCCTAAGCCCGTGGGCCGGGAACCAAGAGCCATGCACCGTGGACAACAAAGCAACCACCTCAAAAGTAGCCTTCATTGTTGCCTTAGCCCAATAGCTTTAAGTATTTTACTCGGGCCATAGCTCTCGTACCAAACTACCCAACCCTCACACCGCGACCAATAATGGGGTATAATGAAACCCAATATGAGGCCGAATTTTCAGCATGACAAATAGCAACCTTGAGAAGGGTATCCCATGGCACCGTTGGCCCCGATTGGCCGGGCCAACGGTGCGGGGCCAAGACCTGAAAAGGCACGCCCTGCCAGAGGCCGGCGTACAAGCGCAACGGACGCTGTTCCCTGCACGGTGGCAGATCCACAGGACCCAACACATAGGATGACCTGGCGCGCCTTACAGCCGCTTGTACGATGCATCGTAAATACTCCAAGGACAAGCGGGCAGCGGCCAAGCGCAAGGCCGAGTTTGGGCGCCAGATGCGGGCCGAGCTTGCTGAGCTGGAGGCGTGGTTCGTGGACCACGGGCACTTGGACAAGAAATGGCGGGATTGGTTCAAATAAAGCCCCAATTGCCCAGTTTTAAAATACAGCCGGAGCAGTAATTTATACAATAGAATCAATGGTTAAAGGCCGATTGTCCCAGTGCCCCAATAATACTAAAGACCTCCCTATAAATTGATTTTGTTATAAGAAGTGTTTTTTTAGGGGGTACCCTGTAGGAAGCCGGGCACTGGGGCACTAAAACGGAATATCATCGCCTAGATGATTACTAGTTGTTGTCTTCGGTTCTGGTCCATACTGCTCAATGATTAAACTCAGCGGTAAACATATTACTCGT
>Ga0206130_10002379_pt1 | contig 26153 bp, 22 predicted proteins | sample Helgoland_Spring_9_FD_148637 | JGI IMG/M metagenome (GOLD analysis project Ga0206130, IMG submission 148637) | Pelagic subsurface seawater microbial communities from Kabeltonne, Helgoland, North Sea - Helgoland_Spring_Bloom_20160512_1 | ecosystem: Environmental > Aquatic > Marine > Epipelagic ...
TGGCCGCGTTTCGCGCGATTGAGGCAGCACTTGACTAGATGGCTTGGGCTAGAACAGCCCAACGGCGATAAGCCGCCCGCCCATAATCAAAAACGCCCATAACACGATCCGGCGAAATGAATCCTGCTGAACATGGCCGCGAAGCCATTCGCCAACCCGAAATCCTGCCAGAACGACAATCAGTCCCATCAGGGAATGCAGAACCGTGTCGATATTCAGAACCCCAGCAAAGGTCAGGCCAGCGGCAAGCGGAATTGATCCTGCCAAAAACAAAAAACCCGTCGCGCCAATAAATTCGGCCTTTGAAACATTATGCGCGAGCAAATACATGGCCACCGGCGGTGACCAGATCGAGCTTAACCCACCAAGAACGCCGGAAAAAAGCCCAACCCCAACATGCCATTTACGCCCATGACCAAGGGGAATTTTCGCGCCAAACATCTGGGTCAATGAAAAGGCAATCATGGCAAAGCCAATTGAAACCGTCAGCACCGCCTTTGGAAAAGACATGATAAACAGCGATGTCAAAAAGATACTCAACATGATTGCAAGACCGAAAAGCCAGTATTTCTGGGCAATTTCACGCCGGTTCGCGCTTCGCGTATATTGCGCGATATTGGTAAAGATAATGGGCAGGGTCAGCAAAGATATGGCGATGGTTGGTTCCATCACAAGCGTCAGCAATGCCATTGCTGCCGCGGGCAAACCGATCCCAAGAAAGCCCTTCACAATTCCTGAAAGAAAAAACACTCCCAAGACAGCCAATGTAATCGCAATGTCTTGGGAGGGTAAAAGTGATGTTGTGATGAACTCGTTCAAGGCCGCCTGGTTCTATTCCTGATTTGCGCTAGCGCGATTTGACGCCAATGCTTTGTAAACGCCTGTCCCAAGTGTGATGGCACCAGCAATTATCAGGATCGTGCAAATCGGGCGGGAGAAATAGGTAAGTAGATCGTAATGTACCATCTGCATGCCTTGGGCAAAATTCTGTTCGCCGATCTTGCCAAGGATTATGCCAAGAACGATCCCCGGAATTGAATAGCCTGACCGTCGCAGCAAAAACCCAACAATGCCGGCACCAAACATAACGATGACATCCAGGACAAGTCCGCGCCCGATATATGAACCAATACTTGCGAGAAGTAGGATCATAGGAGCAAGGAAGTGAAACGGGATTTTCATAAGATTTAAGATTACTTTGGTTTCAACTAATCCGATAAACAAAATTGACACGTTGGCGTAGAACATTGCAGCAAAGACAACCCAGATCAGATCTGGTGAATTGTAAAAGACCAGTGGGCCAGGTTCCATATCATGCATCTGGAAGACGGCAACCATCATCGCTGTCAAGGCACCACCTGGCAAACCAAGCGCCAAAAGCGGAATCATTGCCGCGCCAGTGGCCGCATTATTGGCTGTTTCGGATGAAATAACACCTTCAAGATTGCCCTTACCAAATGACTTCTTGTCTTTTGACCAGCGCACCGCTTCGCCATATCCCATAAAGGCAGCAAGTGTTGCGCCAATCCCAGGCAGAATGCCGCAGAAAAAGCCAACAAAAATTGACCGCACAACGGCGATTTTATAACGCCATAATTCCCTGATTGTTGGGAAATCAACGTTGAATTTTGGCGCAGTGTGTTTACCAAAGGCTCGTTTTTCTGCCTGAATAAAGATCTCTGACACGGCAAAAAAACCAAGAATAGCCGGAACAAAGGCGATGCCAGCAGCCAAGTCGCTTAGGCCGAAATTATAGCGGTTGATCCCGCCGACAGGATCTTGACCAATCGTGGCAATTAGTAGGCCAAGAAGAACCGACATCCAGCCTTTCCAGATGGTGTTGCCGCCAACCGAAGAGGCTACGGCAAGGCCAAAGAAAACTAGGGCAAAAATTTCAGGTGGCCCAATATTGCGAATGGCCCATTGCGCTAAAGGCTCGGTCGCTGCCATCATCACCAATGCCGACGCGGTGCCGCCAATGGCCGAACACAAAACAGCAGCCCCAACAGCCTTGCCAGCGAGGCCTTTTCGGGTCATTGGATAACCATCAAAGGCCGTAGGAGCATTTTCAGGTGCGCCCGGAATGTTAAACAGAATCGCGGTGATTGCGCCGCCATACGTGCCGGTACAATAGATAACCGCAAAAAGCATCACGCCTTGCGATGCCTCAAGCCCAGCCGTGAAGGGGAGAAGTATCGCAGCAAGTGTAAGCATGCTGACCCCGGGGATGGCGCCAAACAACATGCCGCCGATAACACCAAAAACAAAAATGCCTATGGTGACAGGATCACCAAAAAGAGCAGCAGTCCCGGCAAGAAAATTTTCAATCATGAGAACAAATCCAATATCTAGAACATGTGTTGCAGCTGGTTATTCATGCGAAGCATGAAAGCGCTGAAGTCATAGAATGGTGAAACGGTGCCTTGGGGCAGGGGAGCATTCAGCACAATCATAAAAAGGCCGATAAGAATTGCGTAGATTAGTGCAGAAATACCGATGATCCATTTGATGCGTCGTTCGCCAAGCAAAACAATCACAAGTGCGGCAAAAATGGGGGTCGCCGCGTAAAACCCGACTGGCTTCAGAGACCAAGCATAAATGAGTGGCAAAAGAACAAAAGCAACAATATTTAAAACTGATGAAATGGATTTCTCCACATCGTCAAGTTCATTGTCGGTAACGCCAACACGGCCATCTTGCGCGCTGGATCCATGTGTTCTCTGGTGAAAAATATTGCCAATAACAACCAGCACAAGCATCAAAATGACGGCGCGGGGCCAGCCTGTTGCGCCAAATTTATAAATCTCGATACCTTGATTGAATTCAAATGAAAAAACAAAAAATATTAACGCTATGGACGTCCAAATTGCGGCTTCCAAAATCTGAAATTTAGATAAGTTACCCATACCCGTAATCCTTTAATGCCCTGTGGTAGAGCTACCACAGGGCAAGAGTTTAATTAGCTGTCACGGAATGGCTTACTTAACGGCCATTCCCATGTTTTTGTAGACTGTGCGGTACTGTTCAATTGACTGACCGATTAGCTTTCTCGCTCCATCAGTGTCGCGATAGCTATCGATAACGGTCATGAACTTTGATTCGTTATATTTCTGATAGCTGTCCTGACAATAGCCACGCTGGAACGCCCACTGGAGCCATTTCACACGGTCTGCAGGTGCCTTTGCATTGACATAAAAGCCACGGAAACGCAGTAGGGGCTCAAAACTCATGCCCATTTCAACATGAGTTGGAACATCGGCAAATGCCTTTGGACGCTCGCCAAACACAGTTAGGATTGGCTTGAAATTGCCTGCATCGAGGAATTTCTTGACGTCGCCTGGCTGCTCAAACAAAGCGTCAACCTGACCACCAAGAAGCGCACCATAACGAGGGGCGCCCTTGTCAAAAGAAATTTGCTGGATTTCCATGCCAGTTGCGTCAGTAATGAATTTCATTGTGACGCGTTCCATTGACCCTTCAGCAGAGACGTTGGCGATAGTTGCTTTGCCGCCCTGTGCCTTTACCCAAGCAACAAATGACTTCCAGTCGCTAAACCGATCTTCATTAGTGCGGATGTAAATCTGCGAGAAGGTTACTTGCGAAATGACTAAAGGAATGAGATCTTTGCCTGGGTGTACTTTTGAGGAATCAAGTGCATGTGCAGATGATGCATCGTCGATATGCTCGAGAACATTATAGCCATCTGCTGGGGCAGCCATATAGGCTGTGGTGCCAACTGAACCTGATCCACCTGGTTTGTGGTCGCGGTTGATGTCAACGCCCGTAAGGTCAGTAACGGCTTTGGCCATTGCAGCTGCAACCTGGCCAGAACCACCACCCGGGCCATAAGGAACAATCATTGTCAATGCACGGTCAGGAAACCCGCCCGGCTTTGTCATGCTTTCTTCACTAACTTTACATTTAAAGCCATGCCCGCCAGCAAAACTTGCTGTTGACACGCCCGTTACCATGCCAGCAAGCAAAACGCCTGTTGCGATAGATTTTACGATTTTCACAATTTCCTCCGTATTAGATTTTTATGGTCAACAGTGTGGCCTATTGAAACGAAAATGCAAACATTTCGTAACATTGCACTCAAAAAAATGCTCCATGAATGCCTTTTTCGACAGAACCAAACATGGCCTTCGGCTTTAGCGAACAAATCACCTGTCAATTAATGTGTCGGGGTTTCCGAAACCAACAAAATGACAGTGCCTTTCGGTCTATGAAGATCTGTGGTTGGCCGCCTTACGACACCATATCAAGAAGCTTCATGCGCTGAACTTTGCCTGACGGGCCTTTTGGTAAATCTTCCAGAAAATAAATGTGATCCGGTGTTTTATAGGCACCGATCCGGCTTGTGCAAAAGGCACGCAATTCATCTTCTGAAATGGTTTTGCCGTCTTTGAGCCGAACACAGGCTTCGACGCGCTGTCCGTAATCTTTGCAATCACGGGCAAAGGCAGCTGCTTCTAAAACAGCGTCATGTTCCAGCAAGGCTTCGTCAATTTCGCGTGGTGCGATATTTTCACCACCTTTGATGATCAGCTCTTTGATCCGGCCAGTGACAAAAATAAATCCATCTTTATCCATGCGCCCCAGATCGCCGGTGCGAAGCCAGCCATCGGCTGTGATGGTTTTGGCGGTTTCGTCTGGCCGGTCAAGATAGCCCTGCATGACATTGCTGCCACGCACCAGAATTTCGCCTTCGATATCAGGCCCCAAAATTGCAAGATCAGGGCCAGCAATGGCGATTTCATTACCATAGCCAATGCCAGGCGACCCGATTTTGCGTTCTTCTGGTGGTAATGGGTTTGACAGAATTTGCGCGCCGGTTTCGGTTAGGCCCATGGTTTCGATAATGGGAATATTGAACCGCTTTTCAAATTGGCGGTGGATTTCTGGCGGCAGCGGCGCCGAGGCTGAACGCGAAAAGCGCAGTCGATCACGATTGAGATCAGGCACGGTTTCATCATTCAACAAATAGGCAAATAGTGTTGGCACGGCACTGAACCAGCTGCAGTCAAACTGCTTCATCTGCGCCCAGAAATGCGTTGCCGAAAAGCGCCGTGGCATAACAAGCCCGCTGGCTGATACCAAGGTTCCCATCACGGTGACGCATAGGCCATTAATATGATAAATCGGCAAAATACACATGCCGGTATCAGTCTTGTCTAACTTATGCGCAACGCAAACATTGCTTCCGGCCGCAATCAAATTGGCATGTGACAGCAAAACCCCTTTTGGCACGCCGGTCGTTCCCGATGTATACATCAAAAGGCCAATGCTGTCGGCGCTTGGGCGGCGCAAATCGGCTTTGTGAATTGGCGTGATACCCGTTTCGGCCCAGCGTGGGCCGTGGTCAATATCCATGCTCACAATCTGCGGCATGGTTTCGGGCGCGTCAGGCATTGCCGCCAAAGCCTCTTCAACCATCGACAGGCAATCATCGGCGCAAAGAATGATTTCGGTTTGAGAATGCGACAAAACAAAACCAAGGGTTTTGACGCCTGCCACCAAATTCAGCGGCGTTGCGCGATAACCGCCAAACACGGTGCCAAGAAAGGCAAAGCTGGCAGCGGCGCCATTTGCCGAAGCGATCGCAACCGACGCGCCATCCGACAGGCCGGCGCCTTGCAGGTAACAGGCAATTTCGGTGGCGCGGTCATGGCTGTCCTGCCAGCTAAAGGCCTGACCCGTTTCTGGTGTTGTCAGCCAAATCGCATCTGGCGATACAGATGCGGCATTGCTTAGAAGATCGGCAATGCTAGACGATGATGCGCCCGACATGATTTACACGCCTGCTTGTTTGCTGGCTTTGAAATAGTCAGCAAACATTTCGTCAACTGTTGGCTCAACGGGGGCGATCGGGCGGGCGATGCGCACATGATTGACAAAATGCGTCCAGTTCAAATTGTCGTCGATCGAATTGCCACCCCATGATCCGCAACCCATTGACAGCGAGAAGGGAAGACCATTGTCGAATGATCCGCCAGTGGCAAAGCAATGCGCCTGATTGACGATAATACGGCAGGCCTGCATATCCATGGCCAATTCGCGCGCACGGTCATCATCTTGACTATGCAGCCCTAATGAATGGCCGCGTCCCTGATAGGCGTGAATTTCGCGGGCCATTTCCTTGGCTGTTGCAAAATCAGATGCGCGGTACAGCGCAAAAAACAACGCCATTTTTTCACCCGAAATTGGCGCGTCTGGGCCAATGGCTGATGCCGGTGCCACCAGAAATTTCGTGCCTTCGGGTGCTGCATCAGTAAATCCAAGCGTGTCAAGAACAGCGTCAATATCCTTGGCAAGCATATTGCGGTTCAAATGACCGTCATGCCAATGCGTGCTGATCAGGTGATTTGTCTGGTCTTGGTCAAGACACATGCCGCCAGCGCGGGCAATCGCCTGCAAAAACGTGTCATAAACAGCATCAACAACAATCACCGCATTTTCGGATGAACAAGATGTCGCGTTATCAAAACATTTTGAACGGGCGATTTTGCCGGCCGCATCATCAAGATCGGCGGTTTCGTCAATGATTGTCACAACATTGCCCATGCCAACCCCAAGCGCGGGCGTGCCGGATGAATAGGCCGAACGGACATTGCTTTGTGAGCCGGTGACAACCAGCATATCGACGCCTTGCATCAGCCGTGCGGTTTTTTCCTTTGACGGCGGATTAGGCACCATCTGCACAAGATCATGGTCAAGACCGATTCGGTCAAATTCGGCATAGACATATTCCAGCAATTTAGCCAAAGGTGCGGCGCCTTTGGGTGATGGCGCCAGAATGATGGCATTTCCGGTTTTCAAGGCATTGACGACATTATTGATTGGCGTTGCCAACGGGTTGGTTGACGGCACGATCGCCGCAACAACCCCTTTTGGCCGCAAAAATTCACTGACCCCTGATTGGGCATCATCATCGATCAGGCCAAAGCTGGTTTTGCCATGGATGTCGCGAAGCAGGCCAAGCGTTTTCCGGTGGTTTTTGGTGATTTTATCAGCAATTTTGCCAAGACCGGTTTCGGCAACGGCAAAGGCGGCAAGCTCGGCATTGCGGCTTGGTTCCATCAGCGCCCATGCGGCGGCTTCGGCGGCACGGTCAAACCGTTCCTGACTTCCGTTGGCTTCATAAGATTGCTGGGCTTTGCGCGCCCGTGCGATCATGGCATCAATATCGGCCGTTACGTCGGTCATCTATACACTCCCACCGAGAAAAAGTTGGTTGCAATTAGCCTTCTGACCATTTGATTGTCAATCACTCTGGCCGAAGAATTTATCAAATTTTACAAAATTGCTGCAGCAACAGCCTGTTCAACTGTTCAGCATTAATCGTCTTTGGTGATGGGCAGGCTGGCGGTTTTCCATGCGGTAAAGCCGCCATCCATGTCGCGGATATTGCTGAATCCCATATCTTGCAGGGTTTTGGCAGCAAGTGCCGACCGCCAACTGCTGGCGCAAAATAAAACAAGCTCGCCTTCGGTCGCAAAAATCTCTTTGTGATATGGGCTGTCGGGATCGGCCCAAAATTCCAGCATGCCGCGCGGAGCGTGAAACGCGCCCTCAATGCGACCGTCGCGCTGCAATTCGCGAATGTCACGGATATCAATCAAAATGGCATCACCTGCCTGCTGCTGGCCATGCGCGTCGGCTGGGCTGATGCTTTTGGTCTGCTGTTTTGCCTCGGCAACAAGCATTTTCACGGTTTTGGTAACGGGCATTTTGTCTCTTTTGGGGTTATGGTTAGATTGAGGGCGGATTGGGGCGGTCAGATTTATGCCAATCAGCCAGAATAAGGGCGGGTTTGATGAGTTCTTTTAAATCACGGCGAACGCCAATCCAGCGAAGATGTATCGAATTGCGGACAATTTCTTCATCATTGTCTTTCAGTTCATCGGCAATTGGTGCCCACCGGAAAACTGCATCCGAACTGGATTGAAAGGCTGCTGGCCCATCAGCGATTGAATCCCAATTGGCAAAGGCGGCGCGTTGTTTGCCGGTATCCCCCATCGCGGCAAAATCCTTTGGATCAATGTCATCTTGATCGTAATCCAGCAAAATGCCATCCAGCATCTCAATGGCAAGTTCCTGCGCTGCCATGTCGTTTAATCCACCATCGCGCTTGAGCTGGGCAATGGCAAATAAACCAAGATCGCAAATGGCGGCACCATAGACATGCCAGCGGGCAATGCGCAAAGAGGTTAAAAAATCGTCATTTTGGAATAATTTTGGAAAGCGGGTGCCGGCGCGGGCTTTGACATAGGTGTAAAGCGTCACCTGCGACACAAATGCGGCGCGGCTGTCAATGAAATCATAAAGTTGCTGGCGAGTTGTCAGCGGCGGATCTTTGATGAATCCGATGGTGCGCAGCACTGATTTGATCGTGGCCATCATTGGTTGTCAAAACGCTCATGTTAAAATTTGTTGCCATTTCGCACTTACTCATTACCATTTGATCGGCGTATTGTCGTGAGCAAAATAACAATAAATCGCGACATCATTTTGGTTCATTTGTGTGGCCTGAATTTGTCTCGCCCGCATTTGGATCGTGGGGAAGTGATTTGCTTGGAGAGGTAAATCACAAATATTGGAGGAAGCTTTTATGAGCAACAATGCTACGGAAGCGCCAAGTCATTGGGATAGATCGAAAAGTCTATTATACAAGACATTGGCAATTTGGATTTTTTTCGCATTCATAATTCACTGGTTTGGTGACGCCTTAAACGGCGGAGCTGGATCGTTCCCGGGCGGCTATTTTATGGCTGGCATGGGAGTTCAGATATCGTTCGCAATTCTCGTCTTCTGGTTTGTAACAAAACAAAGCCAACTTGATGATGAATTCGGCGTTTCAGAAGATTAGGAGTGCTGCTATGAAACTTGAAGGTGGATTTATCAAAAACCTTGGCAGAGTTTATGGAGTCTATACGCTTGGATTCCTCGGCTTTGTCATTCTCATGGCAATCCTAGAACAAGCAGGCGTCAGCGCTGAGAAAATCGGCTGGATGTTTGTTGGATTTACCATCGCAATTTACGCCTTGATTGGCATTTTGTCCCGGACCATGGAATCGGGGCAATATTACGTTGCCGGACGTGAAGTTCCTGCCGTGTATAACGGTATGGCAACCGCTGCTGACTGGATGTCAGGTGCATCATTTATCGCGATGGCCGGTGGCATTTACATGAACGGCTATCCTTATATGGCGTTCCTTGTTGGTTGGACCGGCGGTTACGTGTTGGTGGCAAGCTTGATCGCACCATATCTGCGCAAGTTTGGCTGTTATACGGTGCCTGATTTTATCGGTACACGCTATGGCGGTAACCTTGCACGCTTCTGTGCGGTGATCGTTCTTGTTATGGCTTCCTTTACCTATGTGACGGCGCAGATTAACGGTACCGGCACGGTTGCGGCGCGAATGCTGGATATCCCATTTGAATGGGGTGTTTGGGTCGGGTTGTCCGGTATCTTGGCCTGTTCAATGCTGGGTGGAATGCGTGCGGTGACATGGACGCAGGTGGCGCAATATATCGTTTTGATTGTTGCCTATCTTCTGCCCGTGTTCTGGATGTCAAACAAGCTTGGCTACGGCCTGATCCCGCATATCGCTCAGTTTGATGCGGTTTTGGCGGTTCAGGAATTGGAGGTGCTGCATAACCTTGGTGCTGCAGTTGATCCGGCAGCGCAAAAGGCTGCTGGTGGTCTAAAGGCGCTCAGCGTTGGTATCAACGATGCCAGCGATACATTGATGGCAAAGTGGAAGTTCTTCACTCTGGTTCTTTGTATGATGTTGGGAACAGCTTCACTGCCGCATGTTCTGATGCGTTATTTCACCACCGCTTCGGTCAAGGCTGCACGTCAGTCAGTCGGCTGGTCATTGGTATTTATTTGCCTGTTGTACCTAACCGCACCTGCTTTGGCGACCTTTACCAAGCTGTCATTGCTCGATCCTAATCTGGCGACTGGTATTATCGGTAAGTCATTTGCCGATGCGCAGTCTCTTGAGTGGGTTCAGAAATGGACCAGTGCTGGCTTCTTGAAGCTTGTGGATGGTAACGGCGACGGTATTTTGCAGTTGCAGGAATTCTTCATGAATGGCCAAATTGTTGTGTTGGCGACTCCTGAAATTGCTGGCCTGCCTTATGTGATCTCAGGTCTGGTTGCTGCTGGTGGTCTTGCGGCTGCTATGTCAACCGCCGATGGATTGCTTTTGGCGATTGCGAACGCTTTGTCACATGATCTGTACTACAAGATCATTGATCCAAAAGCGGACAGCGGTAAACGGCTTGTTGTCGCGCGGGTATTGCTGTTGGCGATTGGTGCTGCTGGTGCCTATGTTGCGGCGCAAAAGCTAACCGGAATTCTGGGCGCAGTTGCTTGGGCATTCTGTTTTGCAAATTCAGGCTTGTTCTTCCCACTGGTGCTCGGAATTTGGTGGAAACGCGCAAATCGGGCTGGCGCAATTGCCGGCATGATTGGTGGTCTCACCGCAGGTACCGCTTATCTCTATGCGATTAGGTGGGGCGGCATGGATCCTTGGCTTGGCATTGATCATCTTCGGTTTGGTATGATTGGTATGCCAGTCAGCTTGATCTTGATGATCGTCGTGTCAAAGGCCACTGAGGCGCCAGATGAGGAAACCATGAAGATGGTTGATTCGATCCGTATTCCAAAGGGCGAAGTTGTTCAAAACAGCTAAGGCTTAAGGCCCGATGGAACTCGAAATCAAACTTGGTGGAGCAGGGGGTTTCTCCTGCTCCGCTTTTTTTGTAAAATTCATTTGATAAAAACGTCAAAGATTGATGGCAAATATATTGATGCGTGATTTTGGGGGGAATTATGGATAGCGGAATTAGCTGGGGCGTGCTGTTGCTCGACTACACGTTAGGGGCCGCGATGTGGACCCTGATTGGTCGCTTTGGAATGACGATCTTTTTGAATGAAGATTCTGATTTCTTTTTCATGCGCGCCTTTATGAAAGTCACTGAACCGATGATCAGGGCAATGTCGTTCTTAACGCCAGGCTTTTTGGTTGATCGGCTGAAACCGCTTTATGTGGCTTGGTTCCTGTTTATGATCCGGTTTTACATAATGCCATTGTTCCTTGGCTATGATGTGATGGGGATGCTGTCATTCCCGCTCGAGTCGGAAGCGGCAAAGATTGTCTATGATTTAGGGCAGATTTTCCGCTAGCGACAGTAGGCGCAATTGAACAATGATCAGATGGCAATGACAATTGGGTTTTAAGTCTGGGTATGAACAAGGAACGGTCAATGAATAGCTATGCGCAAATCTATCGCGATGCAACTTTGGACAAGGCTGGATTCTGGCTTGATGCGGCAACGGCGATTGATTGGGTAAAGGCGCCAAAAACCGGTCTCGATGACGGCAACCCGCCGTTTTACCGCTGGTTCCCTGATGGTGAGATGAATAGCTGTTTCAACGCTGTTGATCGCCATGTTCTGGCCGGACGCGGCGACCAAAAGGCAATCATTTATGACTCGCCCATCACCGGCCATAAATCGACCTTAACCTACACCGAATTACAGCAGCAAACGGCAAAATTTGCTGGCATGCTTGCCGATCTAGGCGTGGTAAAGGGTGATCGCGTTATCATCTATATGCCGATGATTCCGCAGGCCGTGGTGGCAATGCTTGGCTGTGCGCGGCTTGGTGCCATTCATTCGGTCGTATTTGGCGGGTTTGCCGCTGCCGAACTTGCCAAACGCATTGATGATTGCACGCCAAAAGTAATGATCAGCGCATCTTGTGGCCATGAGCCCGGACGCATTGTCGAATATAAACCACTTCTTGATGCTGCTATCGAATCGGCAAGCCATAAACCTGATCATTGTGTGATTGTGCAGCGTGAGGCACTTGAGGCCACTCTTGTTGCGGGGCGCGATCTGGAATGGAATGCGGCGCTTGATGCAGCAACCGAATTGCCGCCGGTTCCGGTAAAGGCAACTGACCCGCTTTATATTCTCTACACATCGGGCACCACTGGCCAGCCGAAAGGCGTGGTTCGTGATAATGGCGGTCATGCTGTCGCGCTTCACTGGTCGATGCGCCATATTTACGATATGCGGCCAGGCGATGTCTATTGGGCGGCGTCTGATATTGGTTGGGTGGTTGGACATTCCTATATTGTCTATGCGCCGTTGCTGTTTGGTTGCACCAGCGTCTTGTTTGAGGGCAAACCAGTTGGCACGCCTGATGCCGGCGTGTTCTGGCGGATCATTTCCGAACATAAGGTCAAAGCATTATTTACCGCGCCGACCGCCTTTCGGGCGATTAAGCGCGCCGATCCTGACGGCGCATTTTTAAAAGATTATGATACGTCATGTCTGAAATATCTGTTTTTGGCTGGTGAACGCGCTGATCCTGACACGATTAGCTGGGCGGAAAACCAGCTTGGCGTGCCGGTGATTGATCATTGGTGGCAAACCGAAACCGGCTGGTCAATTTGTGCCAACCCGATGGGGATCGAGCATCTTGCCGTCAAGCTTGGCTCGCCATCATTGCCGATGCCCGGGTATGAAATTGATATTCTGGATGCTGATGGCGCGGTGTTGCCTGCGGGTGAACTTGGGGCGATTGCGGTGAAATTGCCATTGCCGCCATCATGCCTTGCTACAATCTGGGGCGCCGATGACGCCTATGTTGAAAAATACCTCACCAGCTTTCCGGGCTATTATGAAACGGGTGATGCGGGCTATTGCGATGAAGATGGCTATCTCTACATTATGGCGCGTACCGATGATGTGATTAATGTTGCTGGCCATCGGCTATCAACCGGCCAGCTCGAAGAAGTTTTAGCTGATCATCCTGATATTGCTGAATGTGCCGTCATTGGTGTTGCCGATCAATTGAAAGGGCAATTGCCGCTGGGTTTGATCTGCCTTTATCCAAATTGTAACCGGCTGCAAGATGACATCATGGCCGAGGCGATCGCCCTTGTGAAAGATCGGGTTGGTCGTGTGTCTTCATTTAATTTGATTGCGGTGATTGACCGCTTGCCCAAAACGCGATCGGGCAAAATTTTGCGCGGTACAATGGCCAAAATTGCCGATGGCGAAAGCTGGAATATGCCTGCCACCATTGATGATCCGGTCATTTTGGATGAAATCACGATGGCCTTGCAATCAATTGGCTATGCTGGCGGTAAAAGCTGATCATTTGCGCCATATTTCGCGCAAAAAGAACTGATGACGGAAATGAATATTGCGATGAATTTGAATTGCGCGGTAAAAACCGTTGCGTTACCCGCTAGATTTGCCTTAAACAAAACCATTGCCATCTGTTGCTAGAGAAACCAGCATGTTTGAAAAATTCCAGCCTGCAAAAGCCGATCCGATTTTGGGTCTGTCCAAGCTATTTCAAGCCGATCCACGCGCCGAAAAAATCGATCTTGGTGTTGGCGTTTATAAAGACGACAATGGCATTACGCCGGTCATGTCATCGGTGAAAAAAGCCGAAGCACGCCTGCTGCAAGAACAGAATTCAAAAGCCTATGTATCGCTTGCCGGTGCCGAGCTTTTTCGTGATCAGATGCGCGATCTTGTTCTTGGCGACGCCGTTGCTGCAGATCGGGTTGCCACATTGCAGACTCCGGGTGGAACGGGTGCGATCCGGCAGATTTTCGAATCGATGAAGATTTTGAACCCTGATTGCACGATCTGGATTAGTGATCCCAGCTGGCCATCGCATATGAGCATGGCAACGCATATGGGTTTCAAAACCCGCGGTTATCCTTATTTTGATAATGAAACACGGCTTGTTGATACCGCCGCGATGATGGACTCATTTCAAGATTTGAAAGCTGGCGATTTGCTGCTTCTTCATGGCTGTTGTCATAACCCGACCGGCGCAAATATCGATATGGACACATGGAAAGCCATTACCAAGCTGGTCATTGAAAAAGGCGCCATGCCCTTTATTGATATTGCCTATCAGGGATTTGGTGATGGGCTGGATCAAGATGCGGCGCCGCTTCGCTATATGGCATCACGCGTGCCAGAAATGTTTATTGCGGCATCCTGTTCAAAGAATTTTGGCTTATATCGTGACCGCGTTGGCATTGCTATGATGATTGCCAAAGACGCCAGCACTGCCGAATTAGTACAGGGCAATCTGGCGGTTTTGAATCGGTTGAACTATTCATTTGCGCCTGATCATGGCGCCGCAGTGGTTGGCATGATTCTGGCTGATGCTGAATTGCGTGCCGAATGGATGGCCGAGCTAGAGCAAATGCGCATGACGATGCTGACCATTCGCAAAGATTTGGCGGATGCGCTTCGCCAGCAGTGCAATTCGGATCATTTCGATTTTATTGCGCATCATCGTGGCATGTTCTCGCGCCTCGGGCTGAATGCCGAACAGGTGCTGTCACTTCGCGAAGATCACGGCATGTATCTTGTTGGTGATAGCCGTATCAATATTGCCGGTTTGGCTGGAAAACGTCACCTGCCATTCGCTATTGCAGTTGCGAAGGTCGCCACAGTTTCCTAAGCTTTGACGGCATGGTGGTGTTTTGACGCGCTGCCATTGCCGTCTTGTCGGTTTTTCTTAGGAATATTACCATGGCTTCTCATGTAAAAAATGGTGGCGGTCTGCTTATGGACTGTCTGATTGCGCTTGGTGGCACAAAGGGATTTGGCGTCCCTGGCGAGAGCTATCTTGCCGTGCTTGATGCGATGTATGATCGCAAGGATAAATTTGACCTTATGTTATGCCGCAATGAAGGCGGCGCTGCCTATATGGCCGAAGCATGGGGAAAATTAACCGGAACGCCCGGTCTTTGTTTTGTCACACGCGGGCCCGGCGCAACTAATGCCTCAATCGGTATTCATACCGCCATGCAGAATTCGACACCGATGATTGTGTTTGTTGGGCAGGTTGGCGTTGGCATGAAAGGCCGCGAAGCTTTCCAAGAAATTGAATATTCACATTATTTTGGCAAGGTTGCCAAATGGGTTGTTGAAATTGACGATGCGAACCGCATTCCTGAAATCATGTCGCGGGCATGGACAACGGCGCTAAGCGGAAGGCCGGGCCCTGTCGTGGTTGCGCTTCCTGAAGATATGCTAACCGCGCCAGTTAGCGCCAAGGCTTGTGCGCCCGTAAACATCCCTGCGCCAGACATTTCATCAGCACAGATTGACCAGCTTTCCGGCCTGTTAGACGCGGCGAGGCGCCCGCTTGTTCTATATGGTGGCTCTGGCTGGTCAATTGAGGCCGCACGCCAGCTGGAATCATTTGCCGGTGCAAATCATGTGCCGCTTGTGGCTGCATTCCGCTTTCACGATATCTGCGATAATTACCATCCGTCCTATGTTGGTGATGCTGGTGTTGGCGTTCTTGGCTATATCAAAACCCTGATCGATGAAGCCGATTTGATTTTGGCGATCAATGTACGTTTTGGCGAATGTACAACCGATGGTTACAGCATGTTTGATTGCCCCAACATGAAGGCAAAGCTGGTTCATTGCCATCCGTCTGATGATGAAATTGGCAAGATTTACGCGGCCGATCTGCCGCTTCAGGCAACGCCAAATGCAATGGCGGCAGCCCTGTCAAAAATCAGCCTGAAGGCCGATGATGACAGGCGTGACTGGGTTGCAGCCGCCAAGGCCGCCTATGATGCCAGCTATAGCGTTAAGCCACAGCCGGGAAGCCTTGATATGGGCGATGTGATGGCGCATATCCGCGATGTCATTCCCGATGATGCCATCATTACCAATGGCGCTGGTAATTTTGCCATCTGGCCAAATAAATTCCTGAAATTCGGCCCCAAAGCACGGCTTTTGGCACCGCAAAGCGGGGCAATGGGTTATGGCGTGCCAGCGGCGATTGCGGCCAAGGCGCATGATCCAAAACGCTTTGTTCTGTGTTTTGCCGGTGATGGCGATTTCCAGATGAATGGCAATGAACTTGGATCGGCCATGCAGGCCGGTTTGCAGCCGGTGATATTGATTGTGAATAACGGTACCTATGGCACGATCCGAATGCATCAAGAACGCCATTATCCGGAACGGGTATCAGGAACCGAACTTGCGAATCCCGATTTTGTGACGCTTGCCAAGGCCTATGGCTTTTATGGTGAAACTGTTGAAAAAACGGCCGATTTTGCCGATGCCTTTGCGCGTGCCTTGGCGTCGGATACGGGGGCGGTTCTTGATCTTGTTATCTCGACCGAAGCCATTACCCCGCGGCAAACCATTGACGATCTTCGCAGCGCCGGACGCTAGGCGTTATCCGGCGGATGGGCCGATAGGCGATTTTGCCAGCTATTGATTGGGCTTGGCAAATGATTAGGCTTGGCAAATATCCAAAACTCACCCTATAGATAAAGCCTGTTTGGCAGGTTCACGCGAATAGAATTGGCAGGGGAGGCCGCATAATGTCTTTTGATTTTGACGAGATCATTGACCGCGTCGGGACTCATTCATCAAAATGGGACACGGTCGAATCAAAATATGGCGTTTCGCCCGAAACCGGCATTCCGATGTGGGTTGCCGATATGGATTTTCGCGCCCCGCCTGCGGTTCAATCGGCTTTGGCTGCTGCCCTCGATCACGGCGTTCATGGTTATTTTGGTGATGATAGTGACTATCGTGCGGCCTTGATCGGCTGGATGAAGCGGCGCCATCACTGGAATGTTGAACCTGACTGGATCATCAATGCGCATGGTCTTGGCAATGCCATCAGCCTTTGCCTGAATGCCTATAGCGCGCCTGGTGATGGGGTGATCGTCTTTGCGCCGGTTTATCATGCGTTTGCCCGTATTATCAAAGGCACTGATCGCCGCCTTGTTGAATCGCCATTGGTTCAGCGTGATGGTCGCTATCATATGGATCTGGACGCGCTTGCGGCCAGTCTGACCGGCGATGAAAAAATCATTCTATTTTGCTCGCCGCATAATCCGGGCGGCAGAGTTTGGTCGCCTGAGGAATTGCAACAGCTTGCTGATTTCTGCGAAACGCATGACCTGACGCTGATCAGTGATGAGGTGCATAATGACCTTGTTTACAAGGGTAATCAGCATCATGTCCTCGCAAAGGCAGTGCCATCAATAAGGCACCGGCTTGTCACGCTTGTGGCGACAACCAAGACCTTTAATCTTGCTGGCTGTATGATTGGCAGCATGGTTGTCGCCGATGATGCCTTGCGTTCGCGTTTGGCGCGGGTGGCCTTTGCCGCTGCAGGAATGTCTTTTAACCGGATTGGCATGTTGATGTGTACCGCCGCATGGGAACATGGCGATGACTGGCTTGATGCGCTGCTTGATTATCTCGCAGAAAACAGACGTATTTTTGATGCGGCGATGGCTTTGATTCCGGGGGTGCGCTCAATGCCGATCGAGGCGACGTATCTTTGCTGGGTTGATTTTGCCGATACCGGCATGGATTGCGCCGAATTTACCCGCCGCGTTGAACAGCAGGCGCAGATTGCGGTCAATCACGGCAACAGTTTCGGCGTCGGTGGTGACAGTTTTTTACGGTTCAATATTGCCTGTCGGCGTGACCTTGTGATCGAGGCGGCAGAGCGGCTTAAAAACGCCTTTTCAGATCTGCAATAGACTGGTTAAGGGGGCATGCTGTTCATGCTAAATTCATGTAGGCCGTCCCGAAAGGTAACTTATGATTTGGTTTCTATCGCTATTTACGCGGGAATATGAACAACGTCAGGCATTGTTGATCATTTTCCTTGCTTCGTCTTTTTGGGGCGTCTTATGGGTGCCGATGCGCCATATCGAAGCGATGGGACTATCTGGCCTTTGGGTTGTGGTGCTATTTCATTTCCTGCCCGCCTTGGCGATGTTGCCGTTGATTGTCAAAGCTGCGCAATCATCACGCCGTGATTGGGGGCGGGCCGCTTTTGCCGGTGCCTTGATGGGGGCAGGCTTTGCGCTTTATGCGCTCGGACTTGTTGTGGCGTCGGTCACCAAAACGGTCATTTTGTTTTATATGACGCCAATTTGGTCAACGGTCATCGCCTATTTTGTGCTTCGCGAACGCGCTGGGTGGGGGCGTTGGCTTGCCATTGCTGCCGCGCTTGTGGGTTGCGCCCTTGTGACAGGGGTCAATCGTGACGAGTTGCGATTTGATCCGGCTGATTTATTGGGGCTTTTATCGGGACTTTTTTGGGCGTTGGGATCGGTTATGATCCGCCGCTATGATGGGTTGAATTTCGTCCATGTCAGCTTCTTACAATATCTATTTGGCGGGATCATGGCGCTGATTGCAGCCATTTATCTCGGCGATCCAATACCGCAGCTAGCGGTGTTACTGCAGGCCATTCCGCCAGCCTTTCTGGCTTCGGCGGTGGTGTTTTTGCCGTCGGTCTTGCTGATTTTCCGCATCATGCAATATGTTTCGCCTGGCCTTGTGGGTATTTTGATGCTGTCCGAGGCTTTGGTGGCGGCGGTTTCGGCAGCTTTCTGGCTTGGCGAAACATTGGCCCCAATGCAATGGATAGGGGTTGCTGCCATTCTGGCAACTGGTGTGTTCATCGGCTTTTATGAAGGCAAAGCGGTAAAATCGGCAAAGCCGGCATAAAGACGAAGAAGGCGCGCCGCTTAATGGCCGGTTTTGGCGTCGAGTGCCGAACGAATGGCGCTTAGGCGCGGTTCAAGACCTTCAGTGTCAAGCAATGACAGGCCAAGATTGCCAAGCTGATCCTGCCACTCAATCGTGCCAGCGGTCATTCTGCCAGCGATATTCAGATCGGCAAGGGTGATCGCCACTTCACGCATTTCGGCGGCGCGCCGAATGCCGTGGGTTGTCATACGTTCCATATTATAGGCGGCTTGGTCTTTCCAGCCATCTTTGGTTTGCGATGCGTCAAGCGAGGCTGCCACCTCATCGGCAACACCGGCAATCGTGGCTGCGCTGAAACATTCGGCGGTCAATGCTTCGATGCCCTTGACCAGAACCGAACGGATCATCTTGATTGTCGAGGCCCGGCCAACCGGCCCGGGAACATGAACCGGCTTCATGTCTAAAGCCAGCATCAAAGCGATAGCAGATTCGGCATGTTCACCGGCAACCAACATTGCGGTCTGGTGATATTTTGGGGTGATCGTGGCCATAACCGCCACATCGACATAGCGCCCGCCAGCCTCGGTGATGATTACGGCATTTCTTTGCTTGGTGGATGGGGCACAGCTGTTCAGATCAAAGAAATAGGCACCGGGGCGGATGCCCGCGGCGGCGGCGCTTGCGGCGGCATGTGCCTGATCGGCAGTGACCGTGCTGAAAATCATATCGGCTTGGCGAACCGTGCTTGCCGCATCATCGCCAATAATAACACCCGCCTCCTGCATCTGGCTGGTTTTGTTGGCGGCGGTGTCTGTGTCGCCAATCTGTTTGATGTCAAAGGCGTGAACGTCACTTCGGCCCCAGCCTTGGCATAGGCAAGACCCAGCTTCGCCAAATCCGATAACTGCAATTTTGGGAGTGTTTTGTTGGGTCATTGTAACGCTGCCATGATAAAGTGATTCCTATGGCATGAGACTAACGAAATTTCGTCTCATGCCAATCAATTAGCATGCATTAATTGAAAAATTACTGCGCGATAACTAGTTGCTTGCTTTTTTTCGCGCCGCCAGCATAGTGCCAAGCCCAGCCACAAAGGCGGCGCCGGCAATCGCGGCAATCCACGGGGCCTGTATAATCACTTCGGGCATGATGTTGACATTGATCTCGTCATTCGCAATCAAGCTGCCGCCAAGCCAGCCAAGCAGGCCTGCCCCGAATGTGATGATGATGGGAAACCGTTCCATAATCCGCAAAATGATGGCGCTGCCGCCAATAATGATCGGCACGCTTAGCACCAGCCCGAAAACCACTAGGAACATGCTTCCTTTTGCTGCGGCTGCAATCGCCAGAGCATTGTCGAGGCTCATCACGAAATCGGCAACAATGATTGTCTGGATCGCACCGATGAGACTGCTTTTTTCGGCAATTTTACCATCCAGACCATGATCGGCCTGATCGGTTAGCAATTTCACGCCAATCCATAATAGCAACAACCCGCCAACAAGCCGCAAACCCGGCGTTGTCATCAAGGCGCTGGCAAAAAACACCAGAATGACCCGCAAGATAATGGCACCGGCAGTACCCCAGATAATGCCAAGGCGTTTTTGTTTTGGCGGTAGGTTCCGGCAGGCAAGGGCGATGATGATGGCATTGTCGCCGCCAAGAACAATGTCGATTGCGATAATCTGGACAAGCGCAATCAGAAACGCGTCCGTGCTCATTCCCATCATGATATCCATGTCTTAACCCTAACATTTTGAGGGATTGTATTTTTGCCACCGAACGGCCAACAGGTCATAGCTCAGCCAGCATAATTTGCAATCGAAAAAATGATGAAATCAGTATTTGAGAATGATTCGTGTAAAAGACTTGCAGCGGCTTTTTGAGTTTGATAATCATTCTCAAGTAAGCTTTTTGTTATAGATAAATGAAAAATGCCATTTACTGGCGGCTAAGCATGATTATCTAATATGTACGAATCGCTCCGGATCGGTAGGATATGAAAATGACACGCTTTGCTTTTCCTTATTTTAAACTGACGCGCCAATATCTAGCCGCTGCCGTTTTTATGGCGATTACGGCTTCGACATCAATTGGCTTTGCGGCTGAAAAGATCAATATCTATTCGCACCGGCAGCAGGTTTTAATCCAGCCATTTCTTGACGCATTTACGGCTAAAACCGGCATTGAAACCAATGTTGTCTATTCGTCAAAAGGGTTGGCGCAGCGTTTGAAAGCCGAAGGGCCAGCCAGCCCTGCCGATGTGATTTTGACCGTGGATATTGCGCGGCTTTCTGAATATGCCGATCTGGATTTGCTGACACCGGTTGACTCATCAATTTTGCAGGCCAATATACCGTCGCGGCTGCGGTCTGAAGATAACCGTTGGTTTGGATTTTCAGAACGTGCGCGTATTCTGGTGACATCAAAAACGCGCGTTGCCGAAGGTGCTGTTCTTGACCTTGAAGACTTGGCCAAACCGGAATGGAAAGGTCGAATTTGTAGCCGCGCTGGCAGCCATGATTATAATCGAGCCTTGGTGGCATCGATGATTGCGGCGCATGGTGAGGCGGCAACCGAAACATGGGCACGCGGCGTTGTTGGTAATCTGGCGCGTAAACCGCAAGGCAATGATCGCAGTCAAGCCAAGGCTATTTTTCAGGGTCTTTGCGATGTTGCGATCATGAATAGCTATTATTACGGCAATATGAAATTTGGCGACAAGGCTGACCAAAAAGACTGGGCGCAATCCATCCGGCTGGTCTTTACCAATCAGTCTAATCGCGGCAATCACATGAATATTTCGGGTGGTGGTGTTGCCAAATATGCCAAAAATAAAATGGCGGCCATTGCCTTTCTTGAATTTCTGACCGAGGAAAAAGCCCAGCATCTCTATGGAGAAATCAATTTCGAATATCCGGTTAATCCGTCGGTTTTGGTTAATGGAGAGCTGGCAAGTTGGGGGCGTTTCAAGCCTGATACATTGCCGATTGAACGGCTTGCCGCGCTGGCACCCAAGGCGCAGATGATTATTGATCGCGTCGGATGGTAGCTACGTTTCTATCGAATTTTGCCCGCGCACAGCGCCAACCGGTCGATCGGTGGTCAATTGGCGTTATTCTGCTATGCGGCCTGATTCTAGGGCCGGTGCTGGCGGTTCTTTTGTCGGCATTTGGCGATAGTGGCGGGCTATGGTCGCATCTTTATGACACTGTTCTTGGCCGTTACATCAGCAATACATTGATTTTGATGGCAGGGGTTGGTGTTGTTGCGATTGGGTTTGGGGTCAGTTCGGCATGGGTCATCAGCCGTTATGATTTTGCTGGTCGCCGCATGCTTGAATGGATGCTTTTGCTGCCAGCGGCCATACCGGCCTATATCATTGCCTATAGCTATACCGAGTTTTTTGAATATGCTGGCCCGCTTCAATCGGGGCTTCGTCATTTGTTTGGCTGGCAAAGCCCGCGCAATTATTGGTTTCCTGAAATCCGCTCGCTTGGGGGTGCCATTTTGGTCATGGCTTCGGTTTTATACCCCTATATCTACATGGTGACGCGGATCGCCTTTCGGTTGACACCGGCGAGCCTGTTTGAAATTGCGCTTGTGCATAATCGGTCGCAATTCTGGCAGGTTGGCCTGCCGTTGGCGCGTCCGGCGATTATGGCCGGTCTTGCACTGGTCATGATGGAAGTGATGTCTGATTTTGGCACTGTTGAGTTTTTTGCCATCGAGACAATTACCTTGGGCATTTTCAATGTCTGGCTGGGGATGAATAATCTTGTCGCGGCGGCGCAGATCTCGATTGTGGGCTTTGGCTTTATTTTGGCGCTTTTAGGGCTGGAACTATATGCCAGATCGCGCCAGCAATATGTCAGCAGCAGCCGTAACCAAACGCCGCTTGCCATGCTAGTGCCAACAAAGGCGGGGGTTTTGGCATGTTGGGCCGTTTGTGCAATCCCGTTGTTATTTGGGTTTTTCATTCCTGTTGGGGTTCTTGTTGGGCTGGTTGCAACCAATGATTTGCTGGCTGATTTTCTGGCCATTCGGGGCATTATCGGCAATACGCTGATCGTCGCAGCGATTGCGGCGTTGGTGATCATGGTTTTATCGGCCTTTATTGTTGTCACGGCCAGTTTTCGCGCTGGGTCTAAAACCCGGAAACTGGCGTTATTTGCCTCTACCGGCTATGCGTTTCCGGGCACTATTCTGGCGATTGGCGTTTTGATCTTTACCGGCCAGCTTGATCGCGCGATTGCGGCGTTATTCGGGCCGCAATTTCAGGGCATTTTGATTACCAGCATTGGCGTGTTGTTTCTGGCCTATATCGTGCGGTTTCAGGCAGTTGGTTATGGCGCGATGATTTCGGGTGTCAGGCGGCTTCCGGCCAATATGATGAATGCCAGCCGGGTTTTGGGACAAGGCTATATGGATTCGATCCGGCGGGTGATTATGCCATTGCTGAAAAGCTCGTTTCTGGCGGGGATGATGCTGGTTTTTGTCGATGTGATGAAAGAATTGCCGATGACCTTGCTGTTGCGGCCGTTTAATTTCGATACATTGGCAACTTATACCTATCAATTTGCCAAGGATGAAATGCTTGAAGTGGCCGCTTTGCCAGCTTTGATGATCGTGCTGTCAGGGCTGGTGCCGGTGATGTTAATGAGTGCGATGCTGCGTCGATATCGCTAGGGCTATGATCCTGCTGATCACGGCGTGAAGCATTGGTTGAGATTCACCACGTCATGCTGTAAAGCATGGTTTTAATTTGCGATGGATTTGACGAGGCGTGTGATGACAGCGATTGCCTGTATCGAAGATTTACAAAAATTGGCAAAACGGCGGGTGCCGCGGATGTTTTATGATTACGCGGATAGCGGGTCATGGACTGAATCGACCTATCGCGCCAATGAAAGCGATCTTGCGGCGATCAAGTTTCGTCAGCGTGTTGCTCTTGATGTCAGTAATCGCACCACTGAAATGTCGATGCTTGGGCAAAAGCTGCCAATGCCAGTGGCGTTGGCGCCAACTGGATTGACCGGCATGCAGTATGCTGATGGTGAAATTCTGGCGGCCAAAGCCGCTGCCGAATTTGGCGTTCCCTTCACCCTATCGACCATGTCGATCTGTTCAATCGAGGATGTTGCCGAAAATAGCCCAACACCCTTTTGGTTTCAGCTTTATGTGATGCGGGATCGTGATTTTGTATCGCGCTTGATCGAGCGCGCCCGCGATGCCAATTGTTCGGCCTTGATGGTAACGCTTGACCTGCAATTGATGGGGCAGCGCCATAAAGATGTACGAAATGGCCTAAGTGCGCCGCCAAAACCAACCTTTCGCAATATTCTGAATCTAATGCAAAAGCCTGCATGGTGTCTTGGCATGCTTGGCACGAAACGGCGGCAATTCGGCAATATTGTTGGTCATGTAAAAGGCGTCAAGGATATGTCGTCGCTTGCCGATTGGACGGTTAGCCAGTTTGATCCGTCATTGTCATGGGATGATGTTGCCGCTATCCGCAAACAATGGGGCGGGAAATTGATCGTCAAGGGCATTCTGGATGTCGAAGATGCGCTTGCTGCGGTTAATGTCGGGGCTGATGCGATTGTCGTGTCGAACCATGGTGGCCGCCAGCTTGACGGTGCCATGTCGTCAATCACTGCCTTGCCAGCCATCGTTGATGCGATTGGCGATCGTGCCGAAGTCTGGATGGATGGTGGTATCAGGTCGGGTCAGGATGTGCTTCGCGCCATCGCGCTTGGTGCCAGAGGCACGATGATCGGACGCGCGTTTCTTTATGGGCTTGGCGCCAAAGGTCAGGCGGGCGTCCGCCAGACATTGGAAATCATTTATAAAGAACTTGATCTCACCCTTGGCCTTTGCGGCCAATCCGATCTTGCCAAGGTGGATTCGTCAATCCTGCTGAAATAGCAAGCCTTTTTCATTTGCAGGTATGGCCATGCGGGCAAGCCGTGCCATATCCCATGCAATTGCCGAATTGCTCGATATAACCTGTATGCCATATTGGGCCTCGGCAGCGGCGATAATCGTGGCGCATTTCAGCGAAGTGCAGGAAATGAAAATGGCATCCAGCGGCATGGTCGCGGTGCTGATTATTGCGTCAATCGAGTCTAATATCGATTGTGGGTGAATACAGCCAACAACCGAATCACGCCCTTCGCCAAAGGTGGCGGCAGCGCCAATCTGCAATCCATCATCTTCAAGAAGGAAACACATTTTTTCTGATATTTCAGAAATATAAGGAGCAAGATAGCCAATATTTTTAGCGCCGACAGCCTTTAGCGCCCGTCTTGCGCCGGTCAAAGGGGTGGTGACGTGATCAACATCGACATGCGATTTGATAATGGCCTGAACAATGTCTTCGCCGATCAATAATGATGCCGAAGTGCAGCCATAGCCAATCACGTCAAAATGATAGCCAGACGGAAAGAGGGCAAGCGCATCGGCAAAGCGTTCTTTCATCGCGGTAAGATTTTCGACAGTCACCTGATCATCACAGGCGATGCGGCTATGAAGAATGGTGGGGGGCTGTCCATGCCCGATATCTGTGCCAACAGCATCGCCAATGAAATGACGCAATTCGGTTTCGATTGTCAGATCGGTTTCTAGCGTGACCAGCCCCATCTGAATTGCCGTTTCGTCAGCGCGTGCCAATCGAAATGGAAGATGGGTAAATTCAGGCGGTGTCCGATCTTTGGATGTGGTGATAGGCGCAGACATGAAATATCCTCCTTTGGTCTTAAGCAGCAGGAACGACCGGTAAATCGCGTGCGGCGCGGGTCGATAATAACACAACCCGATCCTCGAGAACGAGCAGGTTTTCTTCGGCGACCATCGTTAGGCCATTGCCATAGCCAAGTGATGGTTCAAGCGTTAGCGTCATGCCTGCGGTAATCACGGTTTGATCCCAATCGGTATGCGATGGCGGTTCGGTCAATTGCGTGCCAAGACCATGCCCATAGCGGCCAACGCCATCATCACCGGTTTTGACGGCGCTAATCTGCTCATGCTGGTTGCTGTTATGCTGATCGGGGCGCAATATGGCATCCATTGCAAAAAACAGATCAGCCGCCGTAACCCCTGGCCGCAGAATATCAATCGCCGCTTGGGTTGCATCATAAAGCCGGTGATGCGCCTCATGTGCTTCATCACTGGCATGATGTATGGCAAAATTGCGGTCAAAGTCACTGAAATAGCCATCCCAAACGCATCCGGTATCAAGCATGAATACATCACCTGCGGCAAGCGGGCGGCTGTTTGGTGGGGCAATAATGTCTTGATAGCCATCAGGACCTGCGCTGCCAACAAGATAGCTGACATCATCAACACCGGCTGTAAGCGCCTTTATTTTAAACTGGCGAAACAAATCATCAAGCGGCATGCCAGCTTTTACCCATTGTGGCACATCGGCAAAAACGCCCGAAACGAGTCGGCAGATATGCGTTAATTTGGCCTGTTCGGCAGGTGATTTAACCATGCGGATATGCTGGATCGCATTGGTCATATCGCAAAAAGCGATACCGTCCAAACCGCCCTGCAGGGCGCGAAGGCCATTAAACGGCATACGAATGGCGGTTTCGCGCCCCATC
>Ga0206130_10002381_pt1 | contig 26145 bp, 28 predicted proteins | sample Helgoland_Spring_9_FD_148637 | JGI IMG/M metagenome (GOLD analysis project Ga0206130, IMG submission 148637) | Pelagic subsurface seawater microbial communities from Kabeltonne, Helgoland, North Sea - Helgoland_Spring_Bloom_20160512_1 | ecosystem: Environmental > Aquatic > Marine > Epipelagic ...
TAGAAATTTGCTTTTATAATTCTGCCCTCTCCGTTCGTTTCTAGGTGATATACTTTCGAATTAGGCAAAATTGTGCAATTTCCTGTTTTAACAGCGGACTCAATAAGTGCAACTCGCGAACTGCTCTTCGCATCAGAAGAACAGCCATAACTACCACAGAAATTCGAATAATAACATGAGTTTCTTTCTTCTTTTGGCTCTGATATAATTCCTCTAGGGGTTGGGAAAATTTCATACTTCAATTTCTCTGCTCCTTTATCCAACCAAGAAGAAAAAATATTTTCTTGCAAAGGAGGAAAAGGAAAGTCCGGTGTTGACCGCGGCTCCAAAAAAGAATGGTTTACCACCTTTCCTGACACCCCAACTATTCTTTCTGTTTTTTCATAATACGATTCTAATTCCTCATAATTAATTGGCCAATCAACAACATTCGCCCCTTCAATTGGACCAAATTCTGAAAGCAAATTAAAATCTATTGGTTTTAACCGATGAAAGTATCCGCTCATAAAATTGGAAGAACCACCCACACAGTTTCCATTCCAAAAACTTCTGCCAGAATCATATGTAGAACGTTTCATCCATTTACCTTCCTTGTTCTTTTTAACCACAGTATGGCACTCGTCTTTCAGTGCGGGCCTGAATGAATCACGACGCGTCGCGGTCATTTCATCTTTGTTAAAGTCTTCCGTTTTTGCCCAGGGGCCTTTTTCGAGCACAACAACATTGTACCCAGCTTTCGACAACTCATATATAACAGGACCAGCTCCTGCTCCACTTCCTATAACGCAAACATCATACTTCATTCATCGTTGTATATATAGTTGGGTAAATGTTTTGCTTATTAGGCCGAGGTGTTCCTGGATTATGATTTAACCACGTCCAGCCAATATTATTAGGGTTAACGCCATATAAAGGATCTAATAGTAACGCTTCAAAAATTAATGTTAGCATTCTACTACCCCACCTTTTGGGAGCTTTCTCTTCAAAAAATAGTTCTAAAAGATCTTCTTTTCGGTCTATGCTTAATGCATCGTAGGAAATTTTATGAGTTTCTTTAGAGAGCTGGTTTAATCCATCAAGATGCTCAACAATAAAATCTTTTTCTCTTTGTGGCTCTCTTGCGTCATTCAACACATAAACAATCCATTTATCTGCATTTATCTGAAGAGCTGAAGGCCCTTCTCCTTCTTTTGGAAACAACACCAATTGTAACGCTTGCAATACTTTAAATTGTTCTGCGGATAAAGGAGTCGAATCAAAAACTGCGGCATTTTCTTTGGTTTCGCAACTTGTAAAAAAAGGAATATTAACCGCTACTCCAAAAACAAATAAAGAACGTATAAACTCTTTACGAGAAAGTTCCCACTGGTAGTCTTCTTGTATGTCTTCTTCCAACCTTATCACTTAACAAACATACAAACAAAATAACAGAGCTTTATGCTTTACTTTGACATTTACTTTGCCTGTTGTTTAGGAATGTATTTAAAAAGCTGAAACCTATGACGAAAGAGCAGAAACCCTTGTTTGAAAAGCTTTAATTATATTTGGAAAGATATAGATATACTCATTTCACGATCTTAGCTAAAAGTCTTGTTGAAATACTTACCTTTACGTATAATCAAACTTATTTCATTATGAAAAAAATAGGGACATTCATGCTTCTAATAGTATCATTATCAATTGCTAACGGCCAAAAAAACATAAGTAAAATAAGGTACTCCCCAACACCTATAGTGGGTGATGATGTCACCAAAGGTATTATGGAGTTATTTAATGGAACAATAAGTTTTTCTCAGGAAAGAAAATTAAATCAAAGAATGTCGCTTCAAGCAACCATTAGGTACCTTCCAACAAAAATGAATGGGATTTTAGATAGCATCACTACAGTGGAATACAATGATGAAGATTATAACCCATGGGCTGAACCAACATTTTCAGGATTGGGAGCGTTTCTCGACTTAAAAATTTACGGCAAAGAGAAAGAAGGTTTGAGGGGGTTTTATTGGGGACCATATTTACATATAATGAACTATAAACTTGAATCAAAAAGAGATTATATAGAAGGACTTGATGGCAATGGTATATTGTATTATGGAGAGGCGCAAACCAGGTACAAAATGTCAAACCTTGGAGCTGGGGTTCAAATTGGAACACAAAAAATTTGGAAGAATGGCTTAACCTTAGATTGGACCATTTTAGGAATTGGATTAAACGGTGTGCTTGTTTCAGCTGAGATTGATGTTGAAAATACTTCAGGAAATTTTGACTTTAGAGACTATGAGGAGGATATAAGGAATGATGCAGATTTTTTTATAAATAATCCTAACATTGAAATCGAAAAAGAAAGTGTTAAATTTTCATCTAAGCGTTATTTCAGTATGCGTGAATTTTCGGAAGTAAGTTTACCATTCATCAATTTTAGAATGGGCATTTCTTTAGGCTTTGGTTATGGCAAATAACTTTACTCTTTCTCATTGAAAAAAGCGAATAAAGTCTATTGTCAGGGTTTTAAAGTAATGCGCAAAAAAAAGGAAGCATAAAAAAAGCCGTTCCTTAAGAACAGCTTTTTCAAATATATCTAAATATTTCTTAGTGTGCAGCTTCCTCAGTAGCAACTTCTTCAGTACCTTCTTCAGTACCTTCTCCACCTTCGCAAGTAGCTTCTGCTTCTTCACCACCTTCGCAAGTAGCAGTAGAATCAGCAACTTCTTCAGTAGCAACTTCTTCAGTAGCAACTTCTTCAGTAGCAACTTCTTCAGCAGCAGCTTCTTCAGTGTGAGCAGCTTCTTCAGTGTGAGCAGCTTCTTCAGTAGCTTCTCCACAACTAGTCATTGCAAATGTAGTTCCTAAAGCTAACATAAGAGCAACGCTTAATTTGTTTAAATTTTTCATGATTTGATTTTTAATGGTTTTGTTTTTTCTTTTCACTCATAGCGAAACCTGCTAGATTTCGACTACGAGCGGGCTAAAGTAGTTTAATATTTTTACAAAAAACATTTTTTAAGTAAAAACCTTTCTAAAGTGCTTTTTAATAACCACTACCCGCTGCTCCAATTTTTTCAACTGGATGCCAAGTTGTTTTGGTTTCTTGTAAGCTAGATATGAGGTATGGGCTCTCGTAATTATCACTCACATAACTCCCGCCATCTCTTATTATAACTCGCTTGAGGTTATCCACAGCGGCTTCATGAATCGTTTTTATTTCGGCTGGATTATTTCCGCAGTAAACCAAGGCATTAACATCCATATGCGTTCCAAAATGGGGAATTAATTCTTTTCTGTTTCCAGTCAATATATTTATTACTCCACCAGGCACATCCGATGTTGAGAGCACTTCTGCAAGTGTAATTGAACAAAGTGGTTTGCTTTCTGATGCTAAAACAACACATGTGTTACCTCCCGCAATTGTTGGGGCAATTTGAGAAACTAAGCCTAATAACCCACTTTCTTCGGGAACTAATATTGCAACTACTCCCGTAGGTTCAGGTACTGAAAAATTAAAATGACTAGATGCAACTGGATTTACAGCACTAAAAATCTGCGTGTATTTATCACACCAACCAGCAAAATAAATAAGTCGATCGATAGAAAGATTAACTTCTTTTTCTGCTTGAGCCTTTTTACTTCCCTGTTGAATAAGTTCTTCAATAAACTGCGTTCTTCTTCCTTCTAATATTTCGGCTATTCGATATAAAATTTGACTTCTATTATAAGCCGATTTTGCACTCCACCCGCCTTGAGCTGACCGGGCAGCAACTACCGCATTTCTAAAGTCCTTTCGAGAAGATAAACAAATGTTGCCTAAAACTTTTCCATTCGCTTTTGGTTGATAATACCTTCCAGATTCTGTTCTTGGAAATTTACCTCCGATATATATTTTATACGTTTTCAAAACTTCAATTCTTGACATTTATATTGCTTTAATCTATTAATCAAATTTTAAATATGGCTCCAATCCATGGAGACCACCTTCCCTTCCGTGGCCGCTTTCTTTATATCCTCCAAAAGGAGAAGTAGGATCAAACTTATTGTAAGTGTTAGCCCAAACAACTCCTGCTTTTAATTGAGATGTGAGGTTAAATATCTTTGATCCTTTGTCTGTCCAAACCCCTGCGGATAAACCATAGGGAGTATTATTGGCTTTCGTGATTACTTCATCTACTGTTCTAAAGGTTTGAATCGCTAATACTGGACCAAAAATTTCTTCTTGGGCAATTCTATTTGATTGCGCTACATTAGTGAATAAAGTTGGCTTACACCAAAATCCTTTTTTCGGGATTTTACATTTTGGTTGGTAAATCTCTGCTCCTTCCGCTTTACCTATCTTAATATAATTATTAATTACATCCAATTGTTTTTTGGAGTTAATCGCGCCTATATCCGTATTCTTATCCATTGGATTCCCAACATACAAAGATTCCATTCTATCTTTCAATTTACGAAGAACGACCTCGTAAACAGATTCTTGAACGAACAATCGAGAACCAGCGCAACATACATGCCCTTGGTTAAAATAAATGCCATTAATAATACCTTCAACCGCTTGGTCTAATGGAGCATCTTCAAAAATAATGTTAGCGGCTTTCCCTCCTAACTCCATTGTAGACTTTTTGTTGGTTCCAGCAATGGCCTTCATGATAATTTTCCCAACCCCTGTTGATCCCGTAAATGCAACTTTGGCAACATCCTTATGTTCCACCATCATCGCTCCTGTTTTACCATATCCTGTCACAATGTTTACCACACCATCTGGTAGTCCAGCTTCTTGAATTACTTCAGCTAATTTTAACGCAGTTAACGAAGTAGTTTCAGCAGGCTTTAATACAACCGTATTTCCAGCCGCTAGCGCAGGAGCAATTTTCCAAGCTATCATCAACATGGGGAAATTCCAAGGTGTTATTTGCGCTGCTACGCCTAATGACTTTGGTTGTCTATTTGGGAAAGCATATTCTAACTTATCTGCCCAACCAGCATAATAGAAAAAATGCGCAGCTGCCAATGGAATATCAATATCGCGTGATTCACGAATAACTTTGCCACTATCTAAAGATTCTATTACTGAAAACTCACGTGCCTTCTCTTGAATTAATCTAGCAATCCGATAAATATACTTCCCTCTTTCTTTTCCAGATAATTTTGACCAGACCGTATCATATGCCTTTTTTGCTGCTTTTACCGCTGCGTCTACATCCGTTTGACCTGCTTCTGCTAGATCCGCAATCTTCTGCTCCGTTGCAGGATTTATTGTCGCAAAGTATTTTCCTGATTTTGGTTTTACCCATTTCCCTCCAATAAATAAGTCGTATTTATTTTTTAATTTTATGTGACCTGTACTTTCCGGTGCTGGATCTAAATTCCAATCAGAGCTATAATCAATTTTGTTTTTCATTCTTTTTAAATGTATTGAGTATGATGTTTAAAGTACAATGTTTAATCCTTAGAGAAATATTCTTTCGATTGGTAATTTCCTGATTCTTGTTTCATTATTTGCATCAAAACATCATTAGCTAAGCTACTTGCTCCAAAGCGAAACCATTCGTTAGTTAACCATTTTCCACCCAACGTTTCTTTTACCATTAATAAATATTGTAAAGCAAGTTTTGAGTTAGATATTCCACCAGCAGGTTTCATTCCAATCATTTTACCTGTTTCGTAGTAATAGTCTTTTATTGCTTCTAACATAACCAAGGTTACGGGCAAAGTTGCAGCTGGACTTATTTTGCCGGTAGATGTTTTAATAAAATCAGCTCCGGCATCCATTGCAATATCACTTGCTCTTCTCACTTTGTCAAAAGTACCAAGCTCTCCTGTCTCTAAAATGACTTTTAACCTTGCTTTTCCACATGCTTCTTTGATTGCTGCAATTTCATCGTGCACAAAATTGTATTCCCCGCTATGAAATTTTCCACGACTAATGACCATATCAACTTCGTGTGCGCCATTATCTACGGCAATTTTAGTGTCCAACAATTTTATTTCTAAACTAGATTGACCGCTTGGGAAAGCTGTGGCCACAGATGCAACTTTAACCCCTGAACCTTTTACTTCCTGCACTGCTGTTTTCACAAAATTTGGATATACACAGACTGCAGCGGTAGTTGGTAAACCAGGAAATGAATCATGAAGGTGTTGGGCCTTATAGCACAATTGTTTAATTTTAAAATCTGTATCCGCTCCTTCCAGAGTTGTTAAATCAATCATATTGAGTGCCATATATAAGCCTTTTCTTTTGGCTTCGTTTTTAACACTTCTTTTGGTAATTCTATCAACTCGATCTTGGATGCCGACTTGGTCGACTCTTGGCGATAACTTATAATCTTTTTCTGCCATTATTTACATTCGATTTAAAGAACAAACTTACGAATTTCATTTTAGAATACGGTTGATTGAGCCATTATAGGCCAATTCCATTAAAAAAGTAAGGGGGTTTCACTTATTGCATTTGATTTTTAAGTTACTTTGCGCTTCCATTTAACCGTCTATGAAAGAGGAAGGTAATAATATCCACGCAGACTTTGAGAAACTCCTTAAGAGAGCAGACAAAGAAGCTTTGCTAAACCAGCACAGCAAAGTAATCTGGCTCACGGGTCTTTCGGGTTCTGGGAAAACTTCTGTAGCTGCTTGGCTTGAGAAAAAGCTGAATGATGAAGGGTATTTAACTCAGGTATTAGATGGAGATAATGTAAGAACAGGAATAAATAATAATTTAACCTTTACAAAAGAAGATCGCTTAGAGAATATTAGAAGAATTTCGGAGGTTTCTAAATTGTTTTTAAATTGTGGAATCATTACAATAAACAGTTTTGTGAGTCCAACCGCAGCTATTAGAGACTTAGCCAAAGAAATAGTGGGTGAAGATGACTTTTTGGAAGTTTACATAAACACTTCTTTGGAAGAATGTGAAAAAAGAGACGTGAAAGGTCTTTATAAAAAAGCGCGAAAGGGAGAAATTCCAAACTTCACCGGAATCAGCGCGCCTTTTGAAGCGCCAAAAAATCCAGCCTTAATAATTGAGACAGAAAAAAATACAATTGAGCAAAGCGGCGAAATATTATATCGCTTTGTAATAAATAAAATAAGCTATTAAATGGGTTCATATAACTTAACACACTTAAAAGAATTAGAGTCTGAGGCAATTTTTGTAATTAGAGAAGTTGTCGCTCAATTTGAAAATCCTGTATTACTCTTTTCAGGGGGAAAGGATTCGATCGTTTGTTACCACTTAGCGAGAAAAGCATTTTACCCTGCTAAAGTTCCGTTTCCATTAATGCATGTTGATACAGGACACAACTTCCCGGAAACCATTCAATTTAGAGACAAGTTAATTGAAGAAACAGGAGCTCGGTTAATTGTTGGGTCAGTTCAGCAATCCATTGATGAAGGAAAATCTATTGAAGAAAAAGGGATTAATGCCAGCCGTAATAAATTGCAAACAGTTACACTTTTAGACGCAATAGAAGATAATAAATTTGACTGTGCCATGGGTGGGGCAAGAAGAGATGAAGAAAAAGCGAGAGCCAAAGAACGTTTCTTCTCGCATCGAGATGACTTTGGTCAATGGGACCCCAAAAATCAACGTCCGGAATTATGGAATACCTTTAACGGAAAGAAAAACATGGGAGAACACTTTAGAGTTTTTCCAATTAGTAACTGGACCGAAATGGATATTTGGCAATATATTCTTGCTGAAAAAATTGAAATCCCTTCTATTTATTTTTCGCACACAAGAGATTGCTTTGTTAGAGATGGTGTTATAATGGGGAAAACAGATTTCGTGGAAACAAAAGACACGGAAGAAGTTCAACCCATGGTTGTTCGATTTAGAACAATTGGAGATGCTACCTGTACGGGCGCAGTTGCCTCTACTGCGGCTACATTAGAAGAAATAATTGAAGAAGTGGCTTCTACTAGAGTAACAGAAAGAGGTGGAAGATCTGATGATAAAAGGTCTGAAGCCGCGATGGAAGACAGAAAAAAAGAAGGTTATTTTTAAAAAATAATTATAACGTGCACTGTATAAGGTATTAAGCAAAAAGTATTCTCCTTAATACACTATACTTTTTACAATAAAGAAAATGGATAAATCATATTTAAACATGGACCTCCTGAGGTTCACAACTGCGGGAAGTGTTGACGACGGGAAGAGCACATTGATTGGTAGGCTGCTATACGATAGCAAATCTATTTTTGAAGATCAAATGGAAGCTATACAACTAGTCAGTGATCGAAAGGGAGAGGAGCACGTTAATTTAGCTCTGCTTACTGATGGGCTTCGAGATGAAAGAGAGCAAGGAATTACTATAGATGTTGCTTATAGATACTTTGCAACGCCGCAAAGAAAATTCATTATTGCAGATACCCCGGGACACATACAGTACACAAGAAATATGGTTACTGGAGCCTCTACAGCTAATTTAGCTATAATTCTAATTGATGCACGACATGGAATTGTTGAGCAAACAAAAAGACACTCTTTTATTGCTTCATTATTAGGCATTCCCCACATTGTTTATTGCATTAACAAGATGGATCTAGTTGATTATAGTCAAGAAGTTTACAACAAATTAGTGAATGATTTAGAAGCCTTTAGTGCTAAGCTCGAAACCAAAGACGTTCGGTTTATTCCAATTAGTGCTTTAAAAGGAGATAATGTAGTTCACCGATCTGAAAAGATGGACTGGTTTGAAGGAGCTACTTTGATGCATACATTAGAAACTGTGCACATTGCTTCTGACCATAATCACATTGATTGCAGATTTCCTATTCAAAATATAATCCGCCCACAAACTACCGAATACCATGACTATAGAGGGTACGCTGGAAGAATTGCAGGTGGTGTCTTTAAAAAAGGAGACACTATAATGGTGCTGCCTTCTGGTTTTACCTCTAAAATAAAATCTATTGATACGTTTGGTGGTGAAATTGATGAGGCATTTGCTCCTATGTCTGTTGCAATGACGCTTGAAGATGACATTGATATTAGTAGAGGAGATATGATTGTTAGGGAAAATAACAAGCCTGAGGTTTCTCAAGATATTGAAGCAATGATCTGCTGGATGGGTGAAAACCCTCTTAAAGAAAAAGGCAAATATGCTCTTAAGCACACTTCTAAAGATGCGCGTTGCATGGTGAAAGAAATAAAGTATAAGGTTGATATAAATACGCTTCATAGAAATGAAGAGGATAAAGTTATTGCTAGCAATGATATTGCTAGAGTTACTTTACGCACCACTTCTCCATTATTTATTGACCAATACAGTAGAAACAGAAATACGGGTAGTTTAATTTTAATTGACGAAGCAACCAACAATACTGTTGGCGCAGGAATGATAATATAATGCTATCGAAGAAAACTAAATATGGACTGAAAGCTCTTGCTTATATAGCAAAACAAGAAAATAATGACCCCACCCAGATTGCCGAAATAGCTAAAAGTGAAAATATTTCTCACAAGTATTTAGAAAGTATTTTGTTAACACTTCGTAAGGCAGGAGTTTTAAGTTCGAAGAAAGGAAAAGGTGGCGGGTATTATCTTTTAAAAGCGCCTAAAAAAATTCCAATGACAGACATAATTAGGATATTGGAAGGACCTATAGCTATGGTGCCCTGTGTGAGCTTAAATTATTACGAAAAATGCGAGGATTGTGAGGATGAGGATACTTGTAGTGTTCATAAATTGATGCTTCAGGTACGTGACAATACATTGGAAGTATTTAGAAACAATACGCTAGCAGACATTACTTAATTGCCATAATTACAGGCTTTTACAAAGTTTTATTGATTTTTTATTAAAAACATTTGCAGATCTAATTTTCTCTCTTAATTTTGCAAACCCTAGCTTCCCGATAGGCTTTTAGGGTAATCGATAAAGACTAAAGATGTTATTAAATCATGCCATACAAAGTAAGGGCGTTTATTCTGAGGACAAAACCTCTGAAAAGCCACTTCGTAGCATTGTAAAATCACTTAGCTGGAGAACAGTGGGAACAATTGACACAATATTGATTTCATGGATTATTACGGGACAATTGACACTTGCTGTTTCAATAGGATCTATTGAACTATTTACAAAGGTAGTGTTGTATTTTCTGCACGAAAGAGCTTGGAATCAAATTAAATGGGGAAAATGATAGAGTCCTTAAATGAAATAAAACTAAAAGAGCTAAATGACTATTTACGAAATAAGTCTCCAAAAGCAATTATAGAATGGGCTTTGTTTATTGCAGAAAGACCAATTGTTACTACCAATTTCAAGCCTTTTTCTGCCTCGTTATTGCATGCTATTTCGAATATAAAAAAAGATATAAAAACTATATGGTGCGATACCGGCTACAATACCAGAAATACTTATTTGCATGCTGAAGTGCTCATTAGTAAGCTATCTTTAAACATATTCGTTTATGCACCAAAGCAAACAACAGGCTACAGGGATTCAGTTTTAGGCATGCCAGAAGTCGATACTCCCGAGCATGATATATTTACTGACCAGGTAAAATTAGAGCCTTTTAAAAGAGCGCTTAAAGAACATAATCCGGATGTATGGTTTACAAATCTAAGAAAAGGTCAAACTGCGCACAGAGACAATCTTGATATTGTAACAAAAGATAAAAATGGAATAATAAAGGTTTGTCCATTTTATTATTGGAGTGATGCTGAACTAGAAAACTACTTAATTGAATATAAGTTACCCAACGAGTACAAATATTTTGACCCCACAAAAGTATTAGCCAACAGAGAATGTGGATTACACGTTTAATTATGAAAGCTCAATACTTCCCAAGAAAAAATTTCTGATTCTGTTAAATTAATCAGTTAAAGAAATAAAGCATAAATTTGAGATCGAAAGCTAATCCGTAAATAACTGTATAAACCAAAAAATAGTGAATCTATTAACTAGTAATATCGGCAGATTAAGGCTAATTGGATTTCTGGAAGGCACTTCATTCTTATTGCTAATGGGCATTGCAATGCCGCTGAAATACATTTGGGAAATACCTACAGCCACTATTGGAATTGGCTATGCCCATGGTGTATTGTTTGTAGCATATTGTATTTTGGTGATTCCAGCAAAAATTGATTTGAAGTGGAATTTAAAAATTACCTTTTTGGTCTTAGTAGCATCTCTACTGCCGTTTGGAACTTTTATAGCAGACTATAAATTATTTAAAGAGACGAATCATTCTTAAATCTAAAAGTGCCATCAACTTTTTTTAAATTTTAAACCCCATAATACAAACATCATCTATTTGTTCTAAGTCTCCTTTCCAATTGTTAAATTCTTTTTGTAACAAACCTTTTTGTTTATCAAGTGTTGATTCGGAATTAGTAGTTAAGAAATTTAGAAGTGTTTTGGATTTATATTTTTTTCCCCTTGCACCTCCAAATTGATCAACAAAACCATCGGAAAACAAATAAATAGTATCCTCATTGTCAAGTATAATTTCTTCCTGAGTAAAAGGCTTCTCAAAAAGATATTTACCAATAGGTTGACGATCTGGATGAAGAATTCGGATTTCGCCCTGATTTATTATGACTAAAGGGTTATTTGCACCTGAAAAAGTTAGTTTATTGTTTGTTGTGTCAATACAGCAAAGGGCAATATCCATTCCATCATTAATAATTTGAGAAGCATTGTCAAACGACTCAATAACCAACTCTCTGGCTTTGTTTAGAATGTCTTTTGGGGCTGATAATTTAAATTCTTGAATAGATCTGTTTAGGGCGTTATTGCACACAACGCTTACCATAGCTCCAGGCACTCCATGCCCCGTGCAATCCGCGACAGCTATATATATTTTAGTTTTTACTTTTTCTACCCAATAAAAATCTCCACTTAAAATGTCTTTTGGAATATGCAGCAGAAAGTAATTTTTTAGCATGTTGCTTATTTTACTTTCATTTGGCAGAATTGCTTGCTGTATTCGATTAGCATAATTTATTGAATCCGTAACTCCTTTGTTTTTAACTTCTAATTTCAACTGTTGCTTTTCAATCTCATTATTGTAAGCCTTGAGGCTATGATTTTGATCAATAATAATTTCTTCATATTCGGAATTAGTGGATTTAAAATGCCAAATTATTAGAAAAGTAATTATTGTGCTACCCGTTAAACTTGAGATTTTAGAAAAAGACAAGTCGTATACAGAGCTAAATAGTATTGGTTCGCTCACTTGAGTAATTCTAAAAACCAATAGTAACAGAATTATCATTAAAAGCGATATTCCTATTATTGCTTTCTTGTTTTGAAAAATTAAAATTGGAAATAAAACACCTGGAATAAAGTAAATAATCACGCCCGAATCTTTACCACTAATAATAGCAATAAAAGAAATAAAAAAAATAAAAAAAAGAAGTATTGCAGATTTTGCAATTCCATAAAGTCTGTTTTTGATTAATAAAAAAAGAAAGATGCTAATAAAAAATGTAAAGGAAGATATAATAGCTGCTTCAAAACCTAAATTACAAATATCGATTATGGTAAATATAAAGGCTATACCAGCGTTTATAACTATAATTTTATTTAATAACCGAATTCTCTTTTTTTCAGGGTGATCCAATAAGTCATCAATCCCATTTTCGGAAAGCGAAGTCCACATAGTGGAAATATTAGTTTTCATGAAATAATACACTCTTCAGAAGCTATTTTTTTGCGAATGTAACGCAGTTATTGAGTCAAGATAATTCTTAACTTCCCTCCGGCACTATTTAATTTCCTAACGTACTATCTACTTTTTCAATAGCTTTAAACTCCTTTATATTCTATGAAAATAATTGAAACAAAGTTTAGGAAGGTATTCTTTATTGATAATAACGGCAATTTATAGTTGCTGCGCTAAATAATTAATCAGAAATGAAACAGTCCATGTTTAGTCCCGAAAAACAAAACCCTTGCTATCATTAAAGATAACAAGGGTTATTTGTACCGAAGGTGGGAATCGAACCCACACGTCGTAAGACACACGAGTTTGAGTCGTGCGCGTCTACCAGTTCCGCCACTTCGGCAAGTGAACTCTGAGCGCTAAATAATAAAATTTAACTCTAATTTGAGCGCGAATTTACAGTTTGTTTTTGGTTGAACAAATAATATCTCCAAAATACTTTCAAATGAGTTTTTAATAATTATAAAATTGGCTTACTTTCGCAGTCCGTTTTTAACAGGTATGAAAAACAGAGTCAAAATATTCGCATGTTCGGCTTCCACAGAGATAGCACAAGAAATTGCAGCCTCTTATGGCCAAGAACTTGGAGATGTTGAATTACAGAAATTTAGTGATGGTGAATTTACTTCCGTTTATAACGAAACCGTAAGAGGCTGCGATGTTTTTATCATACAATCTACTTGTCCTCCTTCGGATAATTTGATGGAATTACTTTTGATGGTTGATGCGGCGAAAAGAGCTTCAGCCAAAAAAATTAATGTAGTTATTCCTTATTTTGGATGGGCTCGTCAAGACAGAAAAGACCAGCCACGAGTTGCAATTGGGGCTAAATTAATGGCAAACATCTTGGAAGCTGCTGGAGTTGACCGTGTTATGACAATGGATTTACATGCAGATCAAATTCAAGGATTTTTTGAGGTTCCAGTAGACCACTTGTATGCATCTAGTGTTTTTGCACCACATTTAAAGGCAATGAATTTGTCTGATTTAATAATAGCAGCTCCAGATGCTGGAGGATCTAAAAGGGCAAATGCTTATGCTAAATTTTTAAATGTAGATCTAGCACTTTGTTACAAGCAAAGAAAAAAAGCAAACGAGATAGCTTCAATGACCATTATAGGAGAGGTGAAGGGGAAAGATGTGGTCATCATTGATGATATGGTTGATACAGCTGGGACTCTTTGTAAATCTGCTGAACAGTTTATGGAACATGGAGCAAAAAGCGTAAGAGCTATTTGCACGCATGCTATATTATCGGGACCAGCTTATGAAAGAATCGAAGCGTCAGTATTAGAAGAGTTAATAGTTACCAATACGATTCCAGCAAAAAGGAAAAGTGATAAAATAAAAGTATTAAGCGTCGCGGATATGTTTGCCGACGTAATTAAAAAAACGATTTCTTTTGAGTCCATAAGCGATCATTTTGTATTTGCAAATCAATAAATAAATATATAATTATGAAAACAGTATCATTGAGCGGTTCTAGTAGAGAGAACGTAGGGAAAAAAGATGCTACTCTTCTAAGAAGAGAAGGTAAGGTTCCATCTGTATTATACGGAGGAAAAGAACAAGTTCATTTTCACGTTGCTGAAAATGATGTGAAAAAAATAATCTTTACGCCGAATGTATATGTAATTGAGCTAGAGATTAAAGGGAATAAAGTTAACGCAATTGTTAAAGATGTTCAGATTCATCCAGTAACAGACAGAGTTATTCATGTTGATTTTTTAGAGATTAAGGATGGAGCTGCTGTGAAAATAAAAATTCCTGTGAAAACAACTGGTTTTTCTATTGGGGTTAGGAATGGGGGAAAACTGAGCCAAAACTTTCGATCTTTATTGGTTGAAGGAAAAGTTTCAGACTTACCAGATGCAATTGAAGTTGACATTACCAGTGTTAGAATTGGGCACAAAATAAGAGTTTCAGAGATGAATATTACTGGGCTTCGATTTTTAGACCCTTCTGATGCGGTTGTTCTTGGCGTAGCAATGTCAAGAGGTGCAAAAGATGATGAAGAAGAAGAAGAAGGAGAAGAAGCTGAAGGAGAAGGAGAAGGAGAAGAAGCTGAATCAGCAGAATAAAATAATAAATTATGAAGTATCTAATCGTTGGATTGGGTAACCCGGGAGATCAATATAAAAACACCCGACATAATATAGGATTTACAATATTGGACGCATTAGCTAATGCGTCCAATATTTGTTTTGAGCCAGATCGTTTAGCCGATAAAGCTGTTCTAAAATTTAAAGGTAGAACGCTTATTTTGATTAAACCGAACACCTTTATGAACTTAAGTGGCAAGGCAGTTAACTACTGGATTCAAAAAGAAAAAATTGACCCTAATAACTTATTAGTTATCACCGACGACATTGCATTACCCTTTGGTAAAATCAGAATTAAAGCGAAAGGCAGTGACGGTGGGCACAACGGGTTAAAAGATATTCAACTCGTATTAAACTCGAGTAAATACGGACGCCTTCGATTTGGAGTAGGAAGTGAGTTCAATCCGGGAAATCAAGTCAACTATGTACTTGGTGAATGGTCCGAAGAAGAGCAAAAAGATCTTAAAGAAAGGGCTGAAACAATTGGAAATGCAATCAAATCTTTTGCAACAATTGGTTTAGACAGAACCATGAATGAGTTTAACAATAAGTAAGAGTTATCGAGAATCTGATTTATTAATAAGTCTTTCATTAATACTTAACACGGAACTAAATAACTTGGGTCGATTGCGCTTTCATAAAAGGTATTCCAAGGGATTAACCTTCTTTTTATTCTCAATTATTTCAAAATGAAGATGTGGTCCTGTAGCATTTCCTGAAGTTCCAATTTTACCAATAATTTTGCCTTTGCAAATAACGTCTCCTATTTTTACTGAGAAAGCAGATAAATGGCCGTAAAGAGTTACCAAACCATTTTCGTGCATTATTTTAATTGTATTTCCATAGCCCTTACTCCTCTTTTTAGCTTCTACTACTTTTCCGTCAAAAGCTGCATATACGGAATTCCCGTATTTAGCACGGATATCTAGCCCTGCATGAAACTTTTTCGTATTCGTATTCGGGTGAATTCGGTAACCATATAAGCTTCCAATTACTCCCTTTTCAACAGGCATTTTAGCACAATCGTCTTGAGAAAAAGCTAGATTAGCTAATAGTAAAATTGTAAGGACAGACAAAATTTTAATTGTACGCATCGTAAGTAGTTTATCGCTTATTTTAAAATTGAAAACATTCACAACTTAAGTGAAATCTAGCAGTGTGTTTAAACGTTCTTTGCACCCAACATTTTATGGGTTTTAAAACCTTCTTTCGAAATGATTTATGCGCTATTTTATGCTTGTGAGAAACACTTCCTGAAGAGGAATTACCCGTTTTAATTCTAAAGTCTTCCAATCTTTTAGGGTTAGCTTGTTTTACCTTTTCTTGCTTTGCGCGATTTATATTCAAATTAATGGAAGGCACATTTATGTTTCTTGCGTTAATTTGTATAGATGGATTATTAATATAATTTCCAATATTATTATCTAGGTTTACTTGCTGTTGGATAATATTATTATTCTCTCCGTTCTGAGAAGAAACTGCTATTGTAAGTCCAATAAGTAGTATCGAAAGAAATGTTTTCATAATTTTTAGCTTAGTAATTGATAGGACAAATCTATTTTGAAAAGAACTGTAATAAAATGACGAATGAGTAAACAGACCATCTCGATTAGTGAACGAATCTATTGGCTTTGGGAGTTAGCCTTATCGGCATACCGCCCTATTCTAATTGATGCATGCCATTTTTATGTTCGCTTTTTTGATTGTATGTTTGTTGGAATCACAAAACCTAATTTGTTGAAAAAATCGATTTACATAGCAGCTGTTTTGTTTCTATGTTCCTTGCAAATGTCTTCACAACAGACAGACTCTGTTGCGATTTCTATTAGTAAAAGAACAAATACTGACGCAAAAATATTTGCCTGGATAAATGCCGCAAACACGATTTCTCAAGAGGCGCCAAAGAGGGCCTTTGACTATGTGCAGAACGCTATTGAGTTGGCACTTATCTTAGAAAACAAAAGAGGGGAAGCATATTGCTACAATACTTTGGGAGCGCTTAACTATAGCATAAGCAGATATGATGCCTCTATTAAGAGTTACGAAAAAGCACTTTTACTATTCCAGGGTCTTGAGAGTGAAAAAGGCTATTATAATTCAATGAAATATATTGGAGCTGCTTATGAGGCTGATTCTAAGTTAAAAAAAGCGGAGAGCTTTTATGAAAGGTTTCAGGCACTGGCTATTGAAAGAAAAAATAAAGACGACGAAATATATGCAATCAACGCATTGGGAAGGCTTTACTATAGCCGGAAGGACTATATTCAAAGTAAAGTTGCTTACGATACCATATTAGCGCTTGAGCAAACTAGAAATAACCCGCAAGGAATAATTGATGCATCGAACAATCTTGGGAATGTTTATGAAGCCATTGACGATTCTTCTGGAGCCTTTCAAATGTATAACCAATCGCTAAAACTAGCCAACGACATCGGAGATCAAGATGGTGTGAATTCTTACTACTCTAATTCAAATAAGTTTTATGGTAAGCGAGGCAATACCAAGCAACAAATACAAGTACAGCAGGAAGCTATCGAGTTTAATTCTTCTAAAGGAAACAAAAAAGCTTTAACCGACAACTACAATAGTATAGCTGCTTTAAACCTAAAAGAAGAGAAGCCGCAGGAAGCGATTAAATATCTTAAGCAAAATATTGTTTTAATGGATGAACTTGGGACACTAGAATCAAAGGAAGAAGCTTTAGGGCTAATAACAGCAGCCTATGAGCAAATTGGGGACTATGAAAGTGCACTTAAAAGTTACCAGAAATTAGTGAAAATTCAAGAAGCCAATACAAAGGAAAAAAACAAACATATTCAATTGGCAAGCACCTTGTCGAATGAATTGGATGAAAAAGATAAAAGAATTGAATTGCTTCAAACTAATATTCAGCTAAGTAAGGATAACATGTTTTTACTTGAGAACCAAAAAGGGGAAGAATTAAAAAAACAAAGAATTGTAATTTATGCACTTGCCGGTGGATTTTTGGTATTACTATTAGCGGCTCTTTTAACTATCCGCAGTAACCGTGCAAAAAGAAAAGCAAATGCAATGCTGGAGCTTAAGTCCTTGCGAGCACAAATGAATCCTCACTTTATCTTTAATTCTTTAAATTCTGTTAACAGTTTTATTTCTAAAAATGACGATAGAAGTGCAAACAAATATTTGGCTCAGTTTAGCCGGTTAATGCGAATGGTTCTTGAAAACTCGAAGCATGATTTTGTTTCGTTAGATAGTGAAATTGAAATTTTAAAATTGTATTTAGAATTAGAACACTTGCGATTTCAAGATAAATTTGATTACGATTTTAACATTGGAAAAGACATTAAAAAAGATGAGATTGAGATACCTCCGATGCTTATTCAGCCTTTTATAGAAAACTCCGTTTGGCATGGACTCCGCTATTTAGATGAAAAAGGGAAGTTATTTGTCAGCATTCAAAAACAAGAAGGGAAGCTAATTTGGACAATAGAAGACAATGGAATTGGACGTGAGAAAAGTGCAGAATTAAAAACTAAAAATCAGCAAATAGGAAAGTCCACAGGAATGAAAAATATTGACGATCGTTTACGAATTCTCAATAAAATGAATAATACGAACATGCACGTTCAGGTAATGGATTTAAACAATGGAGCAACAGGAACCAGAGTTATGGTTAGTATCCCTTACCAATCTATATCTGGAGAGGAGTTCTAATAAAGCGCATTAAAATAATCCGTGTAATTCAGCGTCAATTTGGCTAATAATTTTTCCTAGATCTTCTGGGCTATCGTGAAACGAGTTTTCATCAATGTCAATAATTAGTATTTTTCCGCTATCATAGGTCGAAATCCAGGCTTCGTAGCGCTCGTTTAACCTTTTTAAATAATCTAAACGGATACTCTCTTCGTATTCTCTACCTCTTTTCTGAATATTATTAACCAATTTTGGAACACTCGCTCGCAAATAGATTAAAAGATCTGGTGCAGAAATAAAAGACTCCATAAGATTGAATAATGAAAAATAATTTTCAAAATCTCTAGTAGACATTAGACCCATTGAATGCAGGTTAGGAGCAAATATATAAGCATCCTCGTGTATAGTTCTGTCTTGAATTATCGTGTTTTTGCTCTCTTTAATATCTTGAATTTGCGTAAATCGACTATTCAAATAATATACTTGCAAATTAAATGACCAACGCTGCATATCATCATAGAAGTCTAATAAATATGGATTTTCGTCCACATCTTCATAATGTGTCTCCCATTTGTAATGCTTCGAAAGCAACTCTGTTAAGGTTGTTTTACCCGCACCAATATTTCCTGCTATTGCTATATGCATTCCGCTAAGTTTTAAGAGCAACTAAAGTACAATTATTTCTATACGTTGCTTGTTGATAAGTCTAAAAATTTAGATTATTTTGAATTATTTGAAGGAAAGACAGGTTTCCTTAATTATTCGAAATAGAATATATTGAGATTTTGTGTTTTGAGAGAACAATTAAACGGTCTTTTTGCACCCTTATTTTTTCAAAAGAACTAAAAGGAAGTTGGATTTTTATTTCTTCAAAATCTATTAAGCCATAGCCATAATAATCTCCCTCTTTTTGATAGTATATAATATTATTTTCAATCTGAATTTCAGCTATATTTAATATTGGAACTGTTTTAATATACGACCCATAAATATCAAAAACTAAAATTCCTTGCCTAGGACAAACCATATAAACATGATTTTTATGCTCAAGAATTTGTGCGGGACTTAAATTATCCTTTTGAAGGACTTGTTCTAAGTTGCCAGATTCATATATCCTCTCGAACTCTTTATTTACCTTTATTAATTGAAAAAGCTCCTGGTCGTAAATCCAAATCCCATTGTCGACCAAGCTCGTCGCAATTAATTGAGCCTGATATAAGTCAAGGTCCTCCAAGGAATATGAATTTTGTTGCGCAGATAATGTATTATCCGTAACTACAATTCGCGCATTTTCTTTAAAAAACAATATTGGGCGAAGGGTATTTTTTACATCCAAACAATTTATATTGCCTAGTGTTTTATTGCTGTAAGTATATAAGGTATCTCCAGCATAATTTAACTTAAATATTTGGTTGTTCTCAATCAAATAAATTTTATTTAGATGATCCGTTGTAAAGTCTTTAGTAGATGTTGAGAACTCATTAAGCAATTCAAATTTTATTTGCCCGTTACCTGAAACAGCAATTCCAAAAACAAATACGAGTATGGACAACTTCAACTTCATTTAATCAGCTCCAATATTTCATCAACAATTTTACGGTTATTTGAAAGCCTCGGGATTTTATTCTGTCCTCCAGTTTTTCCTTTACTTTTTAACCATGCATAAAACGTTCCTTTTTTTACTTTTTGTAGTACCGGAGGGCGCAAAGTTAAGCTATTTGATCTTTTAGCTTCGTAATCACTGTTCATAGATTTCAGCGCCATGTCTAAAACCTTTGCGAAGTAATCTAAGTTTTCGGGTTCTTCTTCAAACTCAATTAACCATTGATGCCCCCCAGCTGTCGAGTTATCCATGAAGATAGGACAAGCAGTGTATTCCTTCACTTGTGCATTTGCTTTTTCACATGCTGCTCTTATTGCTTTTTCAGCATTATCGATTATCATTTCTTCACCAAAGGCGTTGATATAATTTTTGGTTCTTCCTGAAACCTTAATCCGATAAGGCTTAAGTGACGTAAATATTATTGTATCTCCAATAACATAGCGCCATAAACCAGCATTTGTTGATATGACCAAAGCATAATTTACATTAAGCTCAACGTCTTCAATATTAATTACTGTTGGAGCTTCGTTTTCAAATTCATCCATAGGTATGAATTCATAAAAAATACCATAGTCCAACATCAGAAGCATGTCATCTGCAAGAACTCGATCTTGAATTCCAAAACAACCTTCGCTGGCATTATAAGTCTGGACATAGTTCATATCGCTTTTTTGGATTATCGCTTTAAATTGTTCTTCATAGGGCTCAAAACTAACGCCTCCATGCATATATAATTCAAGGTTGGGCCAAATATCTAATATGTTTTCTGTATTGTTTTTTTCAAGTATCTTTTTCAAAAGAACCAAGGTCCAGGACGGAATGCCTGCAAGAATATGGACGTCTTCCTTAACAGTAGATTCAGCCATTTTCTCCAACTTTTCCTCCCATTCTTCCATTAGTGTAATTTCCTTTTTAGGCGTCCTTCTGAGTTCACACCACCAAGGCAAATTTTTAACAATTATTGCCGATAAGTCGCCAAAATAGGACTTATTGTTAATGTAATTTATTTGAGAACTGCCTCCAAGAATAAGATGTTTTCCATTAAATAACTTTGTTTTAGGGTGATTTGAATAATACAAAGCCAAAAGATCTTTTCCGCCTTGATAGTGGCTATCTGTAAGTGCTTCTTTTGAAACAGGAATAAACTTACTTTTATCCCCGGAAGTTCCAGAGGATTTTGCAAACCATTTTATTTCTGTTGGCCACAATAAGTTTTGCTCACCTTGCTTTAATCTATTTACATAGGGTTTAATATCCTCATATGATTGAAGAGGGATATTGTTCTTAAATTCTTTATAAGAATGAATGGATTTGAATTTGTATTGTTTACCAAATTCCGTGTCCTTAGCTGTGGTGATTAAATGTTCAAAAACGTCAAACTGAACGTCAATGGGGTATTGCTTAAATAATTCAATTTGATGAATACGTTTTTTTATAAGCCACGAAAAAATTGAATTGAACGGGACTCCAATTTTCCTTGCCATAAAAAAAGAATTATATCCGACCGGATAATACGAGCTATCCGAAGAATACGAATCCGAAAATTGCCAAAATTACAACTCCAGCATATATGTATCCAACTCCTGCAGTATCTCCGTGAAAATTACTATCTCCCATTTTTACTTAATTTTAAGCTAAATTAACACTTTCGTATAAATTAATGCGTATGTATTTTAAATATTTAATCTTGTTTCTCTTCTTTCCATCCATTACTTTTTCACAAACAGGGTGGACTTGGACCGAGCTTAACAGCATGCCGGAAAGAATTTCAAACAATGCAGTTACTCAAGGATTCGATGGATCTGGAAACTTAAATGTTTATTCCTTCTCCGGAATAGACAGTACAAAACTTTATTCTGGAATTAACCTCAAATCCTTTCGGTATAATTTAACGACAGCGCTATGGGACACAATCGCTTCACTTCCAGATACAAAAGGGAAAATAGCTGCCGGTGCCAGCACAATTAAGAATAAAATATACATCATAGGGGGGTATCACGTTAATGCAAATGGAAGCGAAGTTTCTTCTGCTAAAGTTCATATTTACGACCCTATATCTAATGCTTATTTACTCGACGGGGCAGACATTCCAGTTCCTATTGACGATCATGTACAAGCAGTTTGGAGAGATAGTTTGATTTATGTTGTAACAGGCTGGAGTAACAATAATAATGTTCCAGATGTGCAAATTTATGACCCTGCAAATGATAATTGGCTCGTTGGAACCGCCACTCCAAATATAACTCAATACAAAATGTTTGGAGCTTCAGGAGTAATAATTGGAGATACCATTTACTACAATGGAGGGGTTACTTCAGGCCTTAACTTTAATGCAACATCTTATTTAAGAATGGGGGTGATTGACCCAATTGACCCTACGGTTATAACCTGGAGTCAACTACAAGATAACCCTGGAGGAAATGGATATAGAATGGCTGCAGCCAAGTACAATAATCGTTGTTTCTGGATTGGAGGTTCGGGTACTGCATATAATTATGATGGGATAGCATATAATGGCTCGGGAGGAGTTGAACCACATTCTCGAATTCTTACCTATCAAAAGGACTGGAACATGTGGTTTGAAGGCCTAGGCTCTCCCTACGGAATAATGGACTTAAGAGGAATCGCGCAAATTACGCCAACGTCATGGATTATTTGTGGGGGAATGGAGACAGGACAAGCTGTTACAAATCGGTCTTTTTTATTAGAGTTTAATCCACAAGTAGGAGGTGTTGGAAACAACCTAACAGAAAGTATTTTGTTTTACCCAAATCCAGCATCAGATTACATTTCGTTAGACGGGGAATACAAAAACACTACTTACAAAGTATTTTCCATAACTGGAGTAATGGTGCTAAAAGGGGTTTTAACGAATAATAGAATTGAAATTTCAGCATTATCAAATGGATTCTATCAACTAGAATTGTCAGGCAGTAAAAAAGTAACGAAGAGAGGGTTTGTAGTTTCCCATTAACCTACTATTCAATCATAATATCATAAGGCATTCTAGCTTGAACTCCTTGTTTAGATATTATTTTATCCATTGATTGAATGAATGTTTCTAATTTTGATTTTAAAGATGTTTCAACGCTAGCACCTTCATCTCCAAAAACTTCCATTAATTCAAGTAATTGATTCTCTTTTTGCTCGGGATAAACCGCTATTTTAATCTCGTCAGCATCGATATTAGCCTGCTGTCCTGCAAAAGCAACTGCAGCGTCTATACCTCCTAGTTCATCAACCAATCCTATTCGTAACGCATCTGTTCCGGACCAAACTCTACCTTGACCAATACTATCAACATCAGCTTGCTCTAAGCCCTCTCTACCGTCAGCAACTTTTTGTGTGAAATCATTGTAAATATCATCTACTCCTAGTTGAATTAAGTGCTTTTCCTCATCGGTTAACGCCTTGTTTAAAGACAATACAGAATGGTGGTTTGTTTGAGCTCTGTCAAACGTAATTCCAAAGTTCTTTTTCAATGCAGGACCAATGTTTGGAATTATACCAAAAACACCAATAGAACCGGTAATTGTATTTGGTTGTGCATAAATTTTATCTGCTGCACAGGCAATATAATAACCGCCTGAAGCAGCTACATCGCCCATGGAAACAATAATTGGTTTTACTTTTTGCGTTAACACTACTTCTCTCCAAATAACATCAGAAGCGAGTGCGCTTCCTCCCGGAGAATTAACTCTTAGAACAACCGCTTTTATGTCATCGTCTTCTCTTGCTTCACGTATCGCTCCTGCAATCGTTTCTGAACCAATAGTTGTAGCGTTTCCTTTACCACTTTCAATTCCTCCTACGGCATAAACCACAGCAATATTACTGTTTTTGTTTTTTCGGTCGTATTTCTTTGCTTTTTTCGAAGCATACTTTTTAAATGAAACCAAGTTTAATTCCTCCCCATTTTTTGTTCCTGACTCTTCTTTTAAGATTGCGATCAGCTCATCTTCATAAGTTAATTCATCAACAAGCTTATACGTCAAAGCTGTTTTAGCCGAACGCACATACATCGAATCTGCAATTTCGTTTAACACCTTAGCGCTCACTCCTGTTTTTTCGTTAACCCCAATTAGCATTTGATTCCAAAGAGCATTTATATATGTCATCGTTTGCTCTCGATTTGCATCACTCATACTGTCATACATCAATGGTTCAACGGCACTCTTAAACTTGTTATTACTTCCTCTTATTATTTGTACATCAACATCTAGTTTGTCAATTGCGCCTTTTAAAAACATGATTTCTGCTCCCAATCCTTTAAATTCGACCATTCCTGCAGGAAATAAATGAATCTTGTCTGCAGCGGTAGAAAGGTAATATGCTTTTTGTGAGTAAAACTCACTATAGGCATAAACAAACTTTCCAGAAGATTTAAAATCAATTATTGCATTTCTAATTTCCTCTGCTGTTGCCATTCCTGCTGGAAGGTTTGTAATATTTAAAAGAACCCCTTTTATTTTGTCGTCTGATTTTGCAGCTTCTAATCCAATTTTAATTTCTCTCAATCCAAACGCTTGCTCTAAAGAGAAGGAAGTTTTGTTAAATTCTGCATAAGAAACTTCACTAATCTTAGTGTCCAATTTCATATGTAACACAGCATTCTCTTTTACAACAAAGGGAGCTGTTTCTTTCAATCCTGAAATAGCTCCTCCAATACCCATTAAAAGTAAAACAATTAAAGTTCCTCCTATTAAAAAGATTGCTAAAGACGCTGACCAGAAAGATCTCCAAAATGGTTTCATAATTTTTTATTTTTATTAAATAATCGTAATTTTTTTATTGGAATGTAAAGTTAAACGGACCAAGGGATTCTACAAATTTTATCTACACCAATGGTAAATTAATATTACCAACGGATAGATCTGGCCTTCAATCTTGCCTCCTTCTGTTTTAAGTGTGAATAACTATCTGAGATAGTAGAAAAGGAAATTGAGATTTTGATTATTATAAATATACTTTTGTGGTATGAAACAAACCGTTTTGCTTTTAGGAAGTAACATCGATAATCGATTAGAATTATTAGCAAAGGCTGGTTTTTTAATAATGGAGCAAATTGGCTCTCTCATTGCGGCTTCATCTATTTATGAATCTGAACCTTGGGGATACGATTCTAAGAACCCTTTTTTAAATCAAGCATTACTTATTAAAACAAGAATTAGCCCTGAAAAAGTGTTGGAAATCTGTCTATCAATAGAAGGTCAGTTGGGAAGAACAAGAAATGAGAATGGAACTTACGCAGACAGAAATATTGATATTGACATCTTACTTTATGAGGAGTTGATTATCTGTGCGGACAATTTGGAAATTCCTCACCCAAGAATGCACCAAAGAAGGTTTTGTATGGAACCTTTAACCGAAATCGCTCCCAATTGGGTTGTGCCAACATTTCAAAAAACAACAAGTCAGGTTTTAGCACTTTGTTCAGATCCTTCTAAAATTTCTATTTTAAATGCTTAACTACAAACATATAGCCATCGAAGGAAACATTGGAGCCGGAAAAACTACGTTATCCAATTTTCTGGCAAAAAATTTTAATGGTGACCTATTGTTAGAAGAATTTGAAGAAAATGAATTTCTTAAGGACTTCTACGACAACAATAGTTTTGCTCTCCATGCTGAAGTGCAGTTTGTGCTGGACAGAAGTAAGCAATTGTTTCAATTTCATTCGCAACCACATAATTTAATTTTTTCAGATTACTACCCAATGAAAAGTTTAATCTTTTCAAAAATGAACTTGAGTGCCAAAGAGTTTGATCTTATTAATGAATTAATAAACTCCCTTTATAAAAAAGTACCAAAACCAGATCTGCTTTTGTTTTTAAACAGGCCTCTTGACGAATTGCAAAAAAATATTATTTCACGAGGAAGGCTGTACGAGAAAGAAATCTCTCCTGATTACTTATTTACCTTAAGCAAAGCCTATGAAAATTTCTTGCAAAGAATAGATGACATACCAATATTATATATCAACGCAAGCGAAATAAACCTTGAAAGACCTGTCTGGTTAGAACAATCATTTAGAGACTTACTCTCATGTAACCATTCTAAAGGAATTAAGCGAATAAGCTTAATGAAATAGAGGGGTTGAATAATA